>MDTB01106640.1_pt1 | contig 22946 bp, 21 predicted proteins | sample 811161 | NCBI WGS metagenome assembly MDTB01 (sample SAMN05326650, study PRJNA326480) | marine metagenome | isolation source: seawater | place: Mediterranean Sea | collected 2009
CCACGTTGATAGGCTGGGTGTGGAAGTGCGGTAACGCATGTAGCTGACCAGTACTAATAGCTCAATTGGCTTGATTTATGCACTGAAAAAAATTTTTACGATATAGAAAAAATACAGAATAAAATTTTAATTTATATTAATAACAATAGTTAATTTTATAAACTTAAAATTATTTAATACAAACCCCCATTAACAAAACAAAATTTAAAATAAATGACCTTTTTAAAAAAAATTCAAACATATTGGGATTATATTGAAAAGAAATATCCTAAGCCAAAATATATCAAACGTATCATAAAGATTGATATTGATGAATTAAAGTCAGCAATAAATAAAAAAAATTTTCCATTTATTAAAAAAGTTATTAGAAATCTTCATAAAGATTCCTCTGTAATTATTTTGGGCAATGCTGCACCCAAAGACCTAAAAAAAACAATTTTTGATTTAGTTAATGTCTATGAAAATAAAAAAGGAAAATTTTATAAAATGTTCAATGGTGTAAAAAATTTTTATAGAATTATTGATAAAAAAGTTGCGCATAAATATAGCGTTTATGCAATTAAACAATCATATTATTTTTTTAATTGGAATTGTAAAAACAAAACCCAGAAAAAATTTCAATCAGATATTTATAATTTTTGGAGATATACAAAATTACTAGCTGGTATATCTAAAAGAAAATATGAAAAAAATATCCCAAGTGATAATAAAATTGATAGAATTCAAATTATTAAATATCCAAAAGGTGGTGGCGAATTAAAAGATCATATCGACAATGTCAAAAATCTTAGGGTCACATCTGGATTGATATTATCAAAAAAAGGCGTAGATTTTAAATCGGGAGGCATATACTTCAGAGATAAGAAAAACAAAAAGGTTTTTGTGGAAAATAAGATTAACGATGGTGATGCTGTAATATTTTGTGGGTCAATAGTTCATGGTATTAGCAAAATTGATCCCAAAAAAAGAATAAATTGGAAAAGTAAAAATGCTCGTTGGTACGTTGGAATGTATGTAGAAGACAGTGATTATGTTAAAAATAGAAATACAGCTGCCAATGTTGCTATAGAAAATTATTAGATTATTCCTCAAAATTATGATCTATATCAACAAGCCTATAAGGACTTAAGTAGTGATTTCCCAGATATTTTTGCAATTTGCTTAATTCTGAAAGAGAAAAAATTTTCCAGTTAAGATTTTGAGAGAAAGAATAATCTTTATATTTAAAATTCTTCACAATAATCCCCAACCCCAATCTAGGGAATGTGCATGGCTCTGTTCTATGAACAGTTGTGCCTGTAAACATTACAAGATCACCAATATTTACGTTTAAATTCTCTATTTTATAATCTTTTGGAAGAGAAGTAACTTTTCTATTTCTATGTGGTATATGCCCCCATTTATGAGAGTCTTTTATAAATGATATTTGGCCATCTTTTTTATTTTTTTGAAAAATTGGAGTCCAAAGATGAATCATTGATACACTTGTTCCTGACCAGATTTCTTGATGCCAAGATTTAAAATAATAATTTTTTTTTCTCTCCGGCTTGTTAATAAATAAAGATGAACCCTCTGAAAAGGCTAAATCACTTCCTAATAGTTTTCTTAACTCACTAATAACTTTTTTTTCAAGTAATAGCTTATCAATTAAATTTTCATTAAAAAGAACTTTATTTATTGGGTTTATAAATTTAAATAGTTTTTGATTTTTAATTTTTGAAATTTTTTTTGAAAAAGCTGTATATGAATTTTTATTGTTTCCTTTAAGAATTTTATTTTGAATTTCTTTAATTAATTTTTTATTCAGAGCATTTTTTACAATTATATAACCTTTATTAGAAATACTATTTTTTAGATTCATTTGTTATAAATTTATGTTTTCTTGACAATTTTATTAAAATAATCAGCGTTATATAATCTACTCAATCTTTTATCAATTGAAGCTTTGCCACCATAAACTCTAAATGGTTGAAGACCATCATTACCGATATATCTTTTTATGATATTATTTATACCTACTGAAAGTGTTTTATAACCTAAAGCTCTTTCTTGAGAAGTAAATTCACTTTCGGTTGATTTATATCTAAGTGTTAATGAGACTCTTGTATTTTTATTACTCTGACCTGTTGTAGAATGTACCAGAAGCGGATGCCATATTAAAACATCCCCTTTTTTCGCATTATACAAATTTATTTTATCGTCTAATTTTACTCCATTGGGTAGATCTAAGCTTCTATTTCTTACAGGATATAATCCATGCAAATGAGTCCCAGGATAGACTGACATTCCATTATATTTATCACAATTTGTTAAAAATACTTTTACAAAAATAGTATTTATTCCAGTTCCAGTCCATGCATCAACATGATTATTTTTATTTAGAACAGGATTTTTATTCGTTGGGGTATTTATCCATAAAGCAGTGTAATTTAGTACACATAAATCTCTTCCTAAAAATTTTATCATAAGATCTTTAAGTTTTTTTTGAAAAATTAATTCCTCATAAAGTTTATCATTTTCAAAACCATCCATGATTAGATTACTTAAGTCATGGTAATCTTTAATTTTTTTATTTCTTTTTATTGAGCTTAAAAAAAATTTTGAAAGCTTATTTATAAATTTTGAATTAAAAATGTTTCCAACTAGCAAGTATCCGTTTTTAATATAAAAATTTTCCAAATCTCTTGAATTAATCGTAAATTTTTTTATAGGTTTATTCATAATTAAGTATGTTATTAACAATTATTCAAAGTAATATAATTAAATTTTAGTTTAAATCAAATAACCAGTTATTTGCTTATATGTATATAAAAAAACATGAATCTTGCCATTTTTTTTGATGACATATAATCTAGATGATCGTAAATAGGTTAAAATAAAAATTTAAAATGTTTAATTCAATAATTATTAGTGGTGAGCTGGCACAAGATCACGAATTTATTTATCCGTACTATAGACTACTAGAAGAAAAATCTAAAATTGATGTTTGTTTAATTGGTGGTAAAGCAGTAAAAGGAATTTTAGGAACAAGACTTCCCCCAAATAAAGATCATCCAGTAAAAGATATTCAAGATGTAAAACCATCGGACTATGACCTATTAGTTCTACCTGGAGGTGTAAAAGCTATGGAAAAAATTAGACAAAATGAAAAATTAATTAATTTTATAAGTGAATTTTATAATTTTGATAACCAAAAAGTTATTGCATGTATATGCAGCGGAACCCAACTTCTTATATCTGCAAAAATAGTAAAAGGGAAAAAAATATCCGGATACTATAGTATGAAAGATGACATAAATAATGCTGGAGCTATATATACAGATGAAGAGGTAGTTTACGATCAAAGAATTTTCACTACTGCACATTATAAAGATATGGGACCGTGGTTAAAAGCAGCAATTAATTTTATTAATGAAAAAAAATAAATTATATGATCTCAAGGTAGTATCAAAACCTTGGGGACATGAATATGTAATTTATAGTGATAAAAAAAAATTAGCTGTTACTTTCTTAAAGATTAATCCAAAAAAAGAAACCTCCTTGCATTGCCACTCAAGTAAAAAAACTGGTTTTATAATCTTACATGGAATTGCTAATGTGCAAATAGGAATTTATAAATCAAATATTTTTAAATATAAACCTATGTCGCGTCTTGTTTTTAGATCAGGTCTCTTTCATAAATTAATTAACAGAGGAGACAAACCTTTATATGCTTTAGAATTTGAAACTCCTTATAATAAAAAAGATTTAATTAGAATGAAAGATAGATTTGGAAGAGCTAACAGGCCCTATGAAGGTATAGATTATTTAAAAGATATTGATAAAAATAAATTAAAATTTAAGAAACCGAAAAAAAATGAAACCAACAAATATAAATTTAAAAATTCAAAAATTACATTGAAATATATTTCAAGTTTTAAAGAAATTAAAATAATAGATAACAAATCATCAGTAGCTATTTTAGATGGAAAGATACTTGACCGAACAGGGAAAATTGTAATTAATACAGGAGAAGTTATAAAAGAAAAGACTTTAAAAATATTAATGCAAAATTTTGTTCCTTATAAACAAATTTTAGTATTAAAGGTTTCTAGGTAATTTAAATGAAAAAAAAAACTGTTTTAGTCACTGGTGGAGCAGGATTTATAGGAAGTCATCTTGTAGATAGATTGGTACTTAAAAACTATAAAGTTATAGTTCTAGATAGCTTAAAATCTGGTGTAAAAAAAAATTTATCAAAAAGTTTTAAAAGAATAACATTTATTAAAAAAGATATAAGAAACTTCAAAACTTATGAAAAGTATTTTAAAAAAGTAGATTTGGTATTCCATTTAGCTGCTATAGCTGATGTTGTGCCAAGTATAAAAAACCCTGAAGAATATTTTTACACCAATGTACAGGGTACTTTAAATGTTCTAAAAGCATGTAGAAAACATAAAGTAAAAAAAATTGTTTATATAGCATCAGCATCTTGTTATGGAATAGCTAAAGAAATTCCAACATCAGAAAATGCTCATGTAAATACTGAGTATCCCTACGCTCTCACGAAAAGACTTGGTGAAGAATTAGTCATTCATTGGGGAAAGGTATATCAATTAAATTTTACCTCAGTAAGGTTGTTTAACGTTTATGGACCAAGATCAAGAACAGCTGGTGCGTATGGTGCTATGTTTGGTGTATTTTTATCGCAAAAATTAGCAAATAAACCTTTTACTATTGTTGGAACAGGAAATCAAAAAAGAGATTTTACATATATTTCTGATGTGATTGATGCACTGATTATTATTTCTAAATCAAAAAAATCTAACAAAGAAATATTTAATGTTGGAAGTGGAATTCCTATTTCAGTAAATAAAATTGCTAAAATGATAGGTGGTAAAAAAATTTACATTCCTAAAAGACCTGGTGAACCTGAGATTACTGTAGCTAATATAAAAAAAATTAAAAAGGTATTGAGATGGAGACCAAAAGTAAATATAAAAACTGGTGTAAAAATAATGTTAAATAATATTTCTTATTGGAAATCGGCACCATTATGGACTCCAAAAAAAATTAAAAAAGCTACAAAAGATTGGTTTAAATATCTTAAATGAAAAAGAAAATTTTTACACATAAAGAAGTATCAAAAAAAATTTCAATATTAAAAAAAAATAAAAAGAAAATTGTTCTTTGCCATGGAGTATTTGATCTTGTCCATTATGGACATATATTACATTTAAACTCAGCTAAAAAGTTTGGGGATTTTTTAATTGTATCTGTAACAAGTGATAAGTTTGTTAATAAAGGACCTGGCAAACCACTTTTTTCACAGTTTCAAAGAATGCATTATCTCTCTAATCTCGAAATGATAGATGGAGTTATATTAAGTAATACAGCCTCCGCCATTGATGTGTTAAAATTAATTAGGCCAAATATATATGTTAAAGGTCCAGATTATATAAAAACTAGAGATGACAAAACTAAAAAAATATTATTAGAAAAAAATTTAGTTAAAACTTTTGGAGGTGAAATAAAATATACAGAGGATCAAGCGTATAGTTCATCTTCAATAATTAATTCTACTGGTCTGATTTATAATCAAGATCAAAGAAAATTTCTTGATAAAATTAAAACCAAATTTGGAAAAGATTTTATTATTAATAAAATTAATGAGCTTAAAAAGCTTAATCTACTAATAATTGGTGAACTTATTTTTGATGATTATAATTTTGGCAATATTATTGGTAAATCTGGCAAAGAACCTCATTTAGTTTTTGAAAAAAAATTTAATGAAATATATGTTGGTGGAAGTGGTGCAATAGCAAGAAATCTCTCATCTTTTTTAAAAAAAATATACTTAATATCTTTTTTTGGAAAAGAGGCATTTTATAATAAAATTCTTAAGCAGAATTTGAATAAAAATATTCAATTTTTAAATAGAAAACCAAATAAGAATTTTAAATCAATTGTAAAATCAAGATTTGTAGATATTAATTCTTCTTATAAAATGTTTGGATCTTATTTATTACCAGATGAAATAAATAGTCAATATTATTTGTCATTAAAAAATGATATTAAAAAAACACTTAAAAAAATTGATCATATAATTATTGCTGATTATGGTCATAATTTATTGCCAAAAACAATTTCAGATTTATTAATAAAATCAAAAAAATTTGTCTCTGTTAATTGTCAAATTAATTCTTCTAACATAACTCATCAAAATCTTTCAAAATATATTGGAGTAGATTTATTTGTTATAAACGAATCTGAATTGAGATATGACCTTAGAGATAAAATTACTAAGATTGAAACCTTAATGAAAACCTTTTCCAAAAATCAAAAGATAAAAAATTTAATTGTGACTAGGGGAAAAAATGGTTCAATTTATTTCGGAAAAAAAAAATTTTATTACTGTCCAGCTTTTGCAATTAAATCTGTAGACAAAGTTGGAGCAGGAGATGCTATGCTTTCTTTAACATCAAGTTTGCTTCGTAATAAAATTGATCCGCAAATTGCACTTTTTTTAGGTTCGCTAGCTTCTTCTATAATAGTGCAAAGTCCAGGAAACAAAGTAAGTGTCCAATCATCCAACTTAGAAAGAATAATAGAGTTTATTCTTAAATAAGATTAAATGTATATCCAATGAAAAAAATTTTTATTACAGGTGGTGCAGGCTATGTGGGTGCTGTATTAACCCCTTACTTACTAAACAAAGGCTATGAAGTTACTGTTTTAGATTTAATGATATATGGTGAAGAAGTTCTAAAAAAAAACAAAAATCTTAAAATAATTAAAGGTGATATTAGAGATTTAAATTTATTAAAAAAGGAGATACCAGGCCATGAAGTGCTAATTCACTTAGCTTGTATATCTAATGATCCAAGCTTTGAACTTAATCCTAAATTAGGTAAGTCCATAAATTTAGATGCTTTTGAGCCGTTAGTAGAAGTTTCTAAAAACAGTTTAATAAAAAGATTTATTTATGCATCTTCATCTTCTGTCTATGGTTTAAAAAAAGAAAAAGAAATACACGAAGATATAGTTTTGGAACCCTTAACTGATTATTCCAAATATAAGGTAGAGTGTGAACAAATTTTAAAAACTTATAAAACAGATCAATTTACTCCAATAATTATCAGACCAGCTACTGTGTGTGGATATTCTCCTCGTCAGAGGTTAGATGTGGTTGTAAATATTCTCACAAATCTTGGATATCATAATAGAAAGATAAGTGTTTTTGGAGGGATGCAACTGCGACCAAATATACATATTAAAGACATGGTTGAAGCTTACGATGTATTAATTAATGCAGAGAAATCAAAAATTTCAGGTGAGACATTTAATGCAGGATATGAAAATAAAAGTGTATTAGATCTAGCAAATACTGTAAAAAATGTTCTTGGTGACGATATAGAGCTAATAGAAACCCCAACTGATGATAACCGCTCATATCATATATCCTCAAAAAAAATTCAAGAAATACTAAATTTTAATTCAAAATTTACTATAGAAGATGCGGTTAAAGATCTACAAAATGCTTTCAAAAAAAATTTATTACCAAATTCTTTGACTGATGAGAAATATTTTAATATTAAAAGAATGAAATCAATAAAATTGAAATAAAATTGTGAAAAATTTCTTACCAAAACAATATCAAAAAACAACTAAATTAAAAATTAACCATAATTATCTTTTTGAGCAGTTTTCAGATTACTCAAAAATATTTAAAGAAATAGAAAAAGTGGTAAAAAAAGGGGATTATACTTTGGGAGGAAAAGTTGATGAATTTGAAAAAAATTTTTCAAAAAGAGTCGGCGCAAAGCATGTAATTGCCGTTGGAAATGGAACAGATGCATTATTTCTTAGCTTAAAAGCACTAGATATTGGAGAAGGTGACGAAGTAATTACTGTTCCCTACACTTTTGTTGCTACAGTAGGATCAATCGCTACTACGGGAGCAAAACCAGTTTTTGTTGATATTAAAGATGATTATAACATAGATGAAGATAAAATTATATCTGCAATTACAAAAAAAACTAAAGCTATAATGCCTGTTCATTGGGCTGGTAGACCTTGTGAATTAGATAAAATAAAAAAAATTTCAAAAAAATATAACCTTAAAATAATTCAAGATGCCTCTCAAGGTATAGACTCAAGGTTTAAAAATAAACAGTTAATTAGTTTTGGTGATATTTGTACTTATAGCATGCATCCACTTAAAAACCTTAATATTTGGGGTGATGGTGGTTTTATAGCTACAAATAATAAGAAAATTGCGGATAAATTATATTTATTGAGAAATCACGGGTTAATAAATAGAAATAATAGTAAAATTTTTGGTTTTAATTCAAGATTAGATACTATCCAAGCTGTAGTAGCAAATTATAAACTAAAAAATAAACTTAATAATATAACAAAAAAAAGAATCAAAAATGCATTAATTTTTGATAAGCATTTTAAATATAATAAAAATGTTAAAACCCTCAAGAGACGCAAGCACTTTAAAGAAGTTTATCATTTATATCATATTAATGTTCCTAAGAGAGATAAGTTGCAAAAATTTTTAATTAAAAATGGGGTTGATGCAAAAGTTCATTATCCAATACCAATACATCTTCAAGAGGCTTCAAAATATTTAAAGTATAAAAGAGGTGATTTTCCAGTTGCTGAAAAAATGGCTAAATCTAGCATGTCATTACCTGTCCACGAATTTATTAAGGAAAAAGATATTAAATATGTGGCAAATCTAATAGCTTATTTTTATAATAAATAAAAATTTTGACATTAGAAATTATTCATTCTTATATTTAAATAATGCAAATAGATTATAAAAAATTAATTAAAAAGTATGAAACTAATTTAGTCGATAAACTCAGAGGATTTGGAGAAGAAGATTTTTTAAATTTTTGGGTACCAGCAAGTGATGATTTAACTAGTATAATCAATTTAATTGATGCTCTTTATGAGAGTAAATTTTATAAAATACAAATAATTAATCTAGATCTTTCGGACTCTGATATTAAAGAATTAAAAAAATTCACAAATATTGCTATAAAAACCATTACAAAGGACTCTATTGATATTAATATTATCCCTAAAAAGTATGTGGAATTTAAAGAAAAAAATAGGAAAATTTCTAATAGTTTACATAATAAAAAATTTTTTGAAGAAATCGATACACTAGAAGATTTAGACATAAATGAAAATATAGATGAATTTTATTTGAACGCATCAAGTGGGATTAAAATTAAAAACAAAATTCTTGAATATCCTTCAATTAAAAATTCTAAATATAATTATTTTGAAATTAACTTTTCTAATAATCAAAAACTAGTTTATGCTATTGATATCGCAACACAAAAAATTAAATTCGCCAATCATATTAGTTTAGAAAATACTAGAATTACAAAAATTTTAGATTTATTTTGTGATTTGATTTTAGAAAAAGATTTTCAAGAAATGTCCGAACATAGTTGTATATATTTAGAACACGAATTAAGATTATTAAGTAAGGAAAAAAGAAGTTTAAAAGGAATTTATTTGCCCACAAACTCTGGAGGACTTTTCAATTATATCAATAAAAATATAAGAGAAAATTTTAAAATATTTACTGAAAAAAATAATATTAATCTAAAAATAAATAAAGAATATTATTCAGGTGAAAAAGAATGGAATGAAAAATCTGAAGATCAAAAAAAAATAGTAGTCAAAGAGGTTTTAGAAAAGCATATCTTTAGACAATTTAATATTAATGATGAAGATATTAAATTAAATAGGATTATACAGAACAATCGTTTAGAATTTATTTTATCTTCAAACTTAAAAAAGGACTATCAAGATAACAAGTTATTTAAAATAGAAGAAATATTGAAGAATAAAATTGACAAAAGTATTGAATTATTTAGTATGGAAGAGATAGATAGTAATAAATTAAGATTATCAAACGCTCCAAAATCGATTTAATTTATGGATGAACATAGAGAATTAATTTTAGATGGAACAAAACTTGCTTGGCATCTTGAAAGAGTTCAGGCATGGGAAAAGGGCGAAAGAATAGCTCCCATTACAATCGACATGGCACTGACCAGAGCTTGTAATTATTCATGTCATTTTTGTTACGCTATGTTTCAAGAGAATGATAGAAAAAAAATTACTAAAGAAGTCATTTTTAATTTTTTAGAAGACTGTGCTGAGATAGGTGTAAAAGGAATTAGTTTTGTTTCAGATGGAGAAAGTACAATATCTCCAGTATTTATTGATGCATGTAAAAAGGGACATGAATTGGGAATATCTATGGCAGTAGGTACTAATGCATTTGTTTTAACAAAAAATAGACTTGAAGAAGTATTGCCTTATTTGACATATTTAAGAGTAAATTTTTCTGCTGGAGAAAGAAAGAGATATGCTCAAATTATGGGTGTAAAAGAATCAGCATTTGACAGAGTTTGTCAAAATATCAAAGATATGGTTGAGATAAAAAAAAGAGATAATTTAGGCGTAACAATTGGAATGCAAATGGTTTTAATGCCAGAGGACGGAGACCAAATCATCCCTCTTGCAAAATTAGGTAAAGAGTTAAGGCCGGATTATACAATAATTAAACATTGTTCTGACAATGAGGATGGTGGTTTAGGAGTAAAATATGATGAGTATGAAAAATTATATGACCTACTAAAAGAAGCGGAAGGTTACTCTGATGACGAATATAAATGTGTAATTAAATGGTCAAAAATTAAGGATAAAGGTAACAATGGAAGAAGCTATCAGAGATGTTATGGAACACCTTTCTTTTTACAAATGTCAGGTTCGGGCATGGTAGCACCCTGTGGCTCTTTATTTAACGAAAAATATAAAAAGTTTCATATTGGCAACATTTGTGAAAAAAGATTTAAAGATATATGGAAGTCAGAAAAATATTGGGAAGTAATGAATTATTTAGCATCTCCGAAATTTAATGCACAAAAAATGTGTGCTTCTTTATGTCTACAACATAAAGTAAATGAAGTATTAGATAATCATGTAAAGGGTAAAATTAAACTAAAAAAACCCAAGGGAAAACCTCCTCAACATATTTCTTTTATATAAATAATTATGAAATTATCAGATTATGTGGTTTCTTTTTTAGAAAAAAAAGGAATTAAATTTACTTTTGGAGTTACTGGAGGAGGGGCTATGCATTTAAACGACTCTTTTGGAAAAAGTAAAAAAATTAAGTTTATCATGACTCATCATGAACAGGCTGCTTCGATGGCAGCTGAAGGTTATACGCGAAGATCTGGCAATATAGGAATATGTAATGTAACTACTGGACCAGGTGGAACCAATTCTATTACTGGAGTATCAGGCGCCTGGATAGACTCTATTCCACAATTAATAATCTCAGGACAGGTTGCAAAAAAAGATATGATAAATAAATCTTCTTTGAGGCAAAAAGGTATTCAAGAAATAAATATCATTGACATTGTTAAACCTGTTACAAAGTATGCCCTGATATTAAAAGATGAAAATAGAATTAGATATGAATTGGAAAAATGTTTCTATTTAAGTACTCATGGACGTCAAGGTCCAACATGGATTGACATACCTTTAGATATCCAAGCAAAACAAATTAGTCCAAAATCACTGAAACCTTTTAGGCCTCCAACCAAAAGACCAGTTAGCAATAAAGTTAAATTTGGTAAAATTTTAAACTTAATTAAAAAATCAATTAGACCTGTTATTGTAATAGGAAATGGTGTTCATTCCTCAATGTCTTATAGGGAAATTAATTTATTAATTAATAAATTTAATATCCCAGTGCTAAGTTCCTGGAATGCTTCAGATATTTTGAAATATAATCATAAAAAATATATAGGTAGGTTTGGACTATTTGGAGATAGAGCATCAAACTTTACTGTACAAAATTCTGACTTATTAATTATTTTAGGAAGTAGAATGTCTCAACCACAAACAGGATATAATCTATCACTTTTTGCACCTGAAGCAAATTACATTTATGTAGATGTAGATAAAAACGAAATAAAAAAATTTTCAGGAAAAAACAATCTAAGTATTGTCTCTGACTTGAAAATATTTTTGATCAATTTTTTGAAATTCATGAGTAAAAAATATATAGTCAATAATTTAAATAAAATTCATTTGAATTGGTTAAACCAAACACTAGTTTGGAAAGATAAATATCCTGTAGTGTTAAAAAAATATAAATCAGAAAAAAAAATCAATTCATTTCACTTTATTGATGAAATCTCAAAAAAATTAAAAAAAAATACCTGCATCGTCACCGATATGGGAACAAGTTTTACTTGCACAATGCAAACTTATCGGCCAAGTGGTGAACAAAGACTTTTTACATCTTCTGGATTAGCTGCAATGGGTTTTGGTTTACCAGGGTCAATAGGAGCCGCCTTTGCTGACAAAAGAAAAGATACAATATGCATTACTGGTGATGGTGGTTTTATGTTTAATATTCAAGAATTACAAACAATTAAACATTACAATCTTCCAATTAAAATATTTATCTTATGTAACAAGGGTTATCTAACAATGAAACTAATGCAAAAAAAAAATTTTAAAAAATTTGTTGGATCAACACCTGAGTCAGGAGTAAGTTGTCCGGATTTTGAAAATGTAGGCAAAGCATTCAAAATACCTTCTTTAACAATTCATAAAAATAAAAATATAGGTATGTTAATAAAAAATGTAATCAAAAAAAAAGGACCAATAATTTGCCAAATAATAATGCAGGATCATCAGCAATTAATTCCAAGGGTACAAACTAAAATGTCAAAACATGGTAAGTTTTTACCAACTCCTATTGATAATCTTTATCCATATTTACCTGAAAAAGAGTATAGAAAAAATATATTCTATAAAAAAAAATTTAAATAACTTATTTATTAAACAGATATACTTTTAAAAAATCTTTTAATAAACTGATTAAGTTATTTATTTTAATTGCACTTGATTTTAAATTTGTTTTATTTTTTAAACTCAAAGGCAATTCTGTATATTCTGGATTTAATTTTATAAGTTTTACTATGATTTCAGTGAGAAAAAAATGTCCATCTGAATTAATTTTAATTTTGGAAAGTTCAGCTGTACTATAAAAAAATGCGCCATTGTAGTACTTAAGGTTTAATTTGAAAAAAAAATTCATTATTTTTGTGTAATATTTTGATATTAAATTCCTTGTTAAACCTCTATCATTATCTATGTTGTAAAAGATAATTTTATTAAAATTTTTAATCTTTAAAAAATTATTTACAATCAATTCAACATTTGTTTCACCATCACCAGGAATTATTGTACAATATTTTTTACTTGCAAATTTTAAACCTTCTTTAAATGCTCCACCATATCCAAAATTGTTTGTATTTCTAATTAATTTTATTGACTTTTGTACCTTAATTATTTCATTAACAGCATCAACAGTTTGATCTTTACTACAATCATCAACTACAATAATTTCGTATTCAACTTTTCCATTTATAACTAAAATTATTTCATTGATTAATTTTGCAATTGATTTTTCTTCATTTAAACATGGAATAATAATAGATAGGCTCATTTTATATATAAATTAAATATTTATTTATTTATTATTTGAAATAACTTATAAAAACAATAATTTAAAAATTACTATATGAATAACGATTATTTTGCAAAATATATTGAAGAGCTAAATTCTATTAATAAAAGTTTTGATAGAAAAAAAGCTAAAATTATAGAAAAGAAAATTTTAAGCTTAAAAAATAAAAATAATAAAATTGTTTTTTTTGGCAATGGCGGCAGTGCAGCTATAATTAATCATTTTTTAATTGATTTTAATAAAAACTTGAATATCAAGACCCAAACTTTCAATGAGACTTCCATAACATGTTTAGCTAATGATTTCGGATTCTCAAATTGGATGAAAAAAGCTTTAGAGCTTAATGTTGATAAAAAAGATCTAGTGATACTAGTAAGTTCGAGTGGAAATTCGACCAATCATATAAAGGCAGCTGATTATTGCAAAAAAAGGAAAATTTTTACAATATCTTTTACGGGTTTTAAAAAAAATAAACTTTCAAAAAAAACAAACTTAAGTTTTATTGTAAATTCAAAAAATTATAACATTATTGAAAACACTCATAGCACTTGGCTTTTAATGATACTTGATAAAATAAAAAAATATAAAATTTAATTTTATATTTAATTTATTTTTTAATATATTTTATAAATTGTTTAGTCCAATTATTGTTATATCCATAAGCTTTATCATCAATATAAATATCAGCTGATGGTTTAGAAATCATAAGTTTATGATACTTTAGACCCCACTTATTAATTTGTTTAAGGGTTATTTTATAAGCTTTTTTATTTGCAAGATATATACTGTCTTTATTTCTACCCATATATCTCGCAGTAAATATTTTTATGGTATGTCCATTATTATATAATTCATTTACTAATTTAATTAATTTCTTTTTAGGTTTTGATTTTAAGTAATTACTTCCTTTGGTTACACACAAAGTATTGTCTAAATCAAAACAAAATGTTTTTTTTTTCATAAATTATTTTATAAATTTAATATTATTATTTTTTAGTTTATTTAAACAATTTTGATTGACTTCGTTATGATAAATTAGATATTTTTGTTCATAATTTTTTGGATTTAGAACAATGACAACCAAATTATAATCTGCAACTATTTTTTTTATTAACTCTTCATTTAAAATAGCTGAATTATATATTTTAGTTCGTTCGTCTTGATGTGGATCCCTTCCTATAATTTCAATTAAATAGTTTTTTCTTTTAATATGTTCTTCAAAAATTTTAAAATCTTTAACCATAAAAAGATGGCCAGGTTCATTGACAAATCTGGATTTTTTAAGGTACCAATTGGCATAAAAATTGTTGATATTATAATCATTTGATGAGTCTAAAAATAACAAAATAAAATCATCACATTTTTTTATCTCTTTAATCCCCTCGAAATCTTCTTTGTAAAATTTACCAAATTTTCTATTACTTATTTCCTGCAAACTTATTATTTTTGAATGTTCATTAAATAAACTTAGGTCAAACTTGTACATTTTAGGATTATTAAGATTTTTAAAAAACCATGAAACTTGCAAAACCAAAATAAATAAGATGAAAAAAAAATAAAAATATTTTTTAAAGTATTTAAAATTTAATATAATAAAATTATAGGTTAAGAAAATTATAAATAAATAATACAAATATATATTGTTAACCTCGAATCTATTTAACAGCAAAATAAAAAAAAGTGATGACAATTGAATAAAAGGATTTTTAATTTTTGTTGTTATGAAAATAAATGATAAAATTATAAAGAAAAAATTGTAAATGTATACTGCTCGGATTGGATTTAATCCCACAATTTCTATACTTGGAAAAAATCTATAAATGAAACTATTATAAAAAAAATAAAATATGAATGCTAATAAATACATAATCAGTGATGCAACAAATATATTTTTAATAGTTAAAGATTTAAATTGAGTCTCTCTTAAAAAGAAAGTATAAACAAAAAAACTTATTAATAATTTAATAATCGAAACTGTTGGATGTTCTAATAAACTATCTTCACCACCAGCATAATTAAAAACATAACCAAGTAATGTTAATTTTTCTTTTTTTTCCAATAAAAGGTTAGTTTGGGAAAAAAATAAATATATTAATAAAAATGAGATAAAAATAATTATTGTATAAAAAATATTTTTTTCCTTAATTGTCTTATTTTGTAAATCTAAAAAAAAAGCAAAATAAACAATTAAAATCGGCATCCAAAAAATTCTAGGACTTAATAAGATAAGTATTAATGAAAAAACACCAACAACTACAAATTTTTTTTTAAAATAAAAATATACAAAAATTGGAATTAAAGGCATTAATATAGATGTAAAAGTACCAGTGTGATTGGTTAAGAATATTGATTTTGCACCAACTAGAGTTAAATTGTTATAAAACAAAGTTATTATTAAGATTAAAATAAGAATTAGATTATTTTTATCTTTTTCAAAAATCTCGATCATTAATTTATAAAAAAAATAAATACCTATTAAATTTATTAAAAAATATAAAGGTATCCCAATTAAATCATTATGCAGATTAATTTTAAATAATTTAAAAACTTTTAATAAAATGGAGTGGTCTATAAGAAGCGTATTTTGCAAGTACAAATCATTTTTAAATAATGTTCTATCTAAATTAAAATCATATATATCAAAATAAAATGCTTCTATTAATCCATTATAACTTATGTAAAGTTGAAGTACCAAAATTAACGAAAAGATTAAATAAATAAAATAATTATAATTTTTTAGTAATATTTTAAAAAATTTCATAAATTTATTTGTTTATGATTTTTCCATTTATAAATTGGAATTTTTTATTTTTTTTTTTTAAATATAATTTTTTAATTAAATCAAAAATTCCTATCTTTTTGAGTACATATTTTGTAAATTTTGAAAAATTTTTAGAAATATTTTTTTGAATTTTAATATATTGAATTCTATAAAAATTATCATATTTTTTTATTTTACTAAGTATATTATCAGACTCGTTGCTTACTAAATATTTTTGACTAGTTGTATTTATCCTCCAAACTGACCTTACTACTTCATCTCCAAATACTAGTTCAAATCCCTGTTGTTGCATTAAATTCTTTAAGGTATTCAAAGTAAAAAAATGTGTGTGATCCATTTCAAGTGAATGAAAAAAATTTCCATCATACCAATGATCAATAGAATGAATTCCTGGAACTTCAATATATAAATAACCATTTGGACTTAATATTTCTTTAATTCTTTTTAATTCTTTTATGGGATCATTAATGTGTTCGAAGACATGACAATAATTTATGAAATCAAATTTTTTATTATTAAAAGCATTGTCCTGAATTGTTGTATGTATAATTTTTAAATTATCTAATTTTTCAACATTTTTTGTATATTCTTTTGCTAGGTCGATGCCTATAACTTCATTAAAAACCTTAGCGAATATAAATGAAGTTGCTCCACTTCCACAACCTACATCTAAACATGAATTTATTTTATTCAAATCTTTATTTGAATAAATATAGTTTAAAATATCTATTCCTCGATACTTTTCCAGTTCATAAAAATCTTTGCTTGGAGTTTTGAAGTCTCTGTCAATATCTCTATAAAAATTTTCGTAATAATCTTTATGAGTTTGATCGGTAAATTGAGGGTTTATAAAAAAATATCCACATTCTCTACATAGCGTAGTAGGTCGTTTAATTCCTTGTCCATCGATATCTGATATTTGTAAGAAGTTTCTTTTATTACATACTATGCATGAACTTAATTCCTTATAAGATTCAGGTTTTAAAGTATCTATGAATTTATTAATACTATCTTGTTGGTATTTATTAACTTTAAAAATTTTCTTGTTTCTAATTGTAATTTTGTCCATTATTTATATTGTAAATAGAGTTTTCTTTAAATAACTTCTTATTTTAAAAAATTAATATGTGTGGAATATTTATAGCATTTTCAAAAAAAACACCATTAAATAAAAACATTTGCAATTCAGCTTTAAAAGAACTTTTTAATAGGGGACCTGATAATTTAAAATATAATTATTATTTTAATAATTCATTATTCTTTGCAAATACAATTTTATCAATAACGGGAAAAAATATTTTAAATAACAAAATAATAACATCTAAAAACAAAAATTATTGTATTACTTTTAATGGAGAAATATATAATTATAAAAATTTAAATTCTGAATACTTAGATAGAACATATAGTACAGATACTGAAGTATTAGTCAATTTGCATGAAAAATTGAATCTTTTAAAAATTCCAAGGATATTAAATGGAATGTTTGCCTATGCAATTTTAGATAAAAAAAGAAATAAAATTAATATATTGGTAGATCCTCAAGGAGAAAAAAGTATTTATTATTATAATGATGAAAAATATTTCATAGCATCCTCAACCATTAAAAGTATTTTAACTTTTTTAAAAAACTCCAATGTAAATCTAAAAGTCAATACAGATGTTTTAAAGAATTATTTCTTAACAAGACATTTTATGCCTATTGAAAATACTTGCTTTAAGAATATTAAAATTTTAAAAAATTCAGGTGTTTTAAAATTTAATATAGAAAATTCCTCTTTAAGAATTATAGAGTCTGAAAATCCATTTGAGTGGATTTCAGAGGAAAATTATAAATTTAATTCCAAATGTTCTGAGAAAGACTTGATAGAAAAATTAGATTTTGAGTTAAATAGTCAAGCAAAGCTTATGGTTCCTGAAAAAAAATTTGGAACTGTATTTTCAGGTGGAATAGATTCCTCGTTACAATCGGCAATATTATTAAAACACGGTAATCCATCACTTTTTCTAAATATTAATCATAGTAACAAAGACAAAATAAATAAAAAATTTTACAAATTTGAAAAATATGTGGATAAGAAAATTAAAATAAAAAATATAAATCAATATCAGTATAAATATTTTTCTGAAAAATGTTCCAAAACACTATCTAGTCCCTTTTATAGCCATGATTTGCCATCAAGAATGTTTTTATCTCAAGAATTTAAAAATAATAATTGTAAAGTTTTTTTCTCTGCTGACGGTTGTGATGAAATATTAGGTGGCCAACAAATTTATATTAACTCATTTAAAAATATAAAATTAAGAAAAAATTATTCACCCTATAGTAGTATTAATAATCAAGGTAATTTTATTAACAAATATGAACCCTCATATGAATATAAACGTATAATAGATGAAAGTTGGGATAATGCTTACCAGAAGTATTATTTTGTAAAAAATGAAAAAGAGAGAAAAATTTTATCATCTCTTTTTTGTGATTATTTTATACAATCTATTTACGTAGCTAATAAATCTACTGATCTGATTTGTTGTGATAACTCAGTAGAGCCCAGAAATTTATTTATTCAAAAGAAAATTTTAAAATTGTTTATAAATTTACCCTTAAAATATAAATTGAACTTGTCTAATAAAGGTGAATTTAAGCAAAAATATATTTTAAAAAAATTATTTGTAAAATATTTTGATGAAAATTTAATTCTTAAAAAAGAGGGTTTTTCTGGATTTCCTGAGATATTTTATAAAATGAAAAAAGACAATATAAACAAAATTATATCAAAAAATTGCTTTATAGCTAATAAAACTAATTATTATGACCAAAAAAACTACAAAAGAGACCTTTCATGGAAAATATCTAATATAGAATTATTTCTTAAAAATAATTATATTTAAAAATCTTATGAATAATTCAAATATATATGTAATAGCAGAAATTGGAAATAATCATCAGGGTAGTGTTAAACATGGATTAGAACTCATAAAAGCAGCAAAAGATGCTGGTGCAAATGCAGTTAAAACTCAAAAAAGAGATAATAAATCTTTGTATACAAAAAATTTCTTCAATCAAATATATGATAACCCCAATAGCTTTGGCTCATCTTATGGTGAGCATAGAGAAAAACTTGAATTAAATAAAAATGATTACAAAGAATTAATTGATTATGCAAAAGAACTAAAAATAGATTTTTTTGCTACTCCATTTGATTTAAAATCTTTAGAATTTTTAGAACAATTTAATTTAGCATCTTACAAAATTGCCTCTGCTGATATTACAAATATATATTTACAAGCTGAAATAGCTAAAACAAAAAAAGAAATTTTTTTAAGTACAGGAGGTGGAACTTTAGAGGATGTAAAAAGAGCTAAAGAAAATATTTTTAATTATAATGAAAATTTAAGTATCCTACAATGTACCGCATCATACCCAGCAAGATTAGAGGATATGAATTTGAGAGTAATAACCACATATGCAAAAAATTTCCCAGGAATTAGATTAGGTTTATCAGATCATGAAAATGGTATTGATGCTGGACCAATAGCTTATATGTTAGGTGCAAGAGTTTTTGAAAAACATTTTACTTTAAATAGAGCTAACAAAGGAACTGACAATGCTTTTTCACTAGAGCCAACTGGTTTAGCAAAATTTGTAAGAAATTTAAAAAGAATAGAACTTATGCTTGGTTCAGATGAGAAAAAACAGCTTGTGACAGAAACAAAACCACTAATAAAAATGAGAAAGTCACCAGTTTTAAATAAAAATAAAAAAAAAGGAGAAGTTTTAACAATTGAAGATATTATTTTAAAATCACCAGGTTTAGGAATTAATCCTTATGAAATAGAAAAAGTAATTGGAAAAAAAATTAATAAGGATCTAAATATTGATGATTATATAAAATTTGAGGACCTAACTTGAAAAAGAAAATTGCAATATTTCCTAAAAAAAAATCAGTTGGTAAAAGGACTTGGGGTGCTGAAATTCTTGGTGCTTTGATACCAAAAAAGATATCTTTAAAAATATTGAAAATCAAAAAAGGAAATAAGGGTGGTTTGCAATATCATAGAAAAAAAGATGAATGTGGAATAATTATTTCAGGTAAACTTCTTGTTAGATATAGAAACAAAAAAAATAAACTTTCAAAGAAATTATTGAAAAAGGGTGATACTTTTCATTTTCCCCCTGGATGTATTCATCAAGAAGAGGCACTGACAAATTGTGAAATTATAGAGGCGTCTACTCCACATTTTAATGACAGAGTTAGGGTTGAGAAATTATTTGACATGAAAGAAAACAAAGGACTAAAATCTACAAGTCTTAAGGATATAATTTTTAAGTAACTATGAGTTTTAAAATTATTGCATTAATTCCATCAAGAAGTGGTTCAGAAAGAATAAAAAATAAAAATATTATTAAATTAGGTAACAAACATCTTATAGGCTATACAATAAAAGAAGCTAAAAAATCTAAATTATTTAATTATATTTTAGTTTCAACGGACTCAAAAAAATATGCAAAAATAGCAAAGTCTTATGGTGCAGATGTGCCGTTTTTGAGACCAAAAAAATTTGCGAAATCTACCTCCCCAGATTTTGAATGGATAAATCATAGCATTAATTTTCTAAAAAGAAAAAAATTGAATTTTGATTATTTTTTTATACTTAGACCGACAAATCCGTTTCGTACAGCTAGTACAATATTAAAAGGTTGGAATTTTTACAAAAAAAATAATTTTCCTGACTCTTTAAGGGCCATAGAAGAATGTAAGCAGCATCCTGAAAAGATGTGGATTTTAAAAAAAAATAATCAAATAACCCCATTATTAAAAAAAAAATATTCTGGTCAACCATCATATAATATGCAATTTAAATCATTAAAAAAAACTTATATTCAAAATGCTAGTTTAGAAATTTCCAAAGTATCTAATCTAAAAAAATATAAAACAATTACTGGAAAAAAGATTGTTGGATTTCAAACAACATATATTGAGGGATTTGATATCAATTATCCTGAGGACTTGTTGAGAGCTAAAAAATATTTAAAAACCTAACTTAAATTATCATCTAAAAATTTATTAATATATTTGTCTAAATAATTTTTATTTTTACTATTTTTATTGATAAAAAAATCTAAGCATTTATCGTTATCTATATGTGCGCTCCACATTTTATGTTTGTCTAGGTCAAATTCATTATATTTATTTTTTGAATGAAAATATTCCATATAAATAAATTCATATATATTTTTTTTGTTAAAATTAATTTTATTTTTATATTTTTCAAAGTTCAATATAAAATTTTTGAGATCTTTTTTATTTTTAGCATGTAAACAAAAATTATAATTTATATGTAAATTATCACCTGTATTTATGACAGGTATGTTGTGATAGGCAAACTCATGCGCTATTGTTCCATGATTTGTTAAAATAAATTTTGGTTCTTTTTTTATTATTTCAAAATTATCAATATTTTTATCTATTAAATTTAAATATTTTGAGTTTGAAAAAATTTTTTTAATTACAAAATAATTTTGGTCTATTGCATTGGGATGTGGTTTTAAAAACCAATTTAAATGTGGAGTTTTAGAAGCTAAATATTCAAGATATTTTAATTGTTCAAAAAAATCTTCAAAAATCATCCATCTAAATCTATGGGGAGCATCAAAAAAATCATGAGCAAAAACGTAAACATTATTTCTATTTTGATTTTTTTGTTTTTTTAATAGATAACTTTTTGTGTAAAGATTTTTTTTCATATAAGGCAATTGATCTAAAAATTTTCCTGAAAATCTATTTTTAATAATTTTTTTACCAATAGAAATTTTTTCTTTTTTTTTATTAAGTTTCGAAAAGATTCTTTTATAATTGTAATATTTAAAATCTTCTACAGGATGTTTGTTATCTATCAGTTTTAAACGAAATAAATCATTTCCTCTATTTTTTGAGTATACCATTATTACAGGAATTTTAAGTTTAATAGCAATTCTAGTTAAAATTCCATACTGTATATAATATGGGTGGCTAACAATAATGATTTTTACATTATTTTTTTTTAAATAAACAATTAAATAATCAAAAATATTAATTGATCTAAATAAGAGTTTTTTTAGATAATTATCTTTTAGGTTTATAGTTGGCTTGCGTTTAGTTCTTAAATAAGTGTCGTATACAAGATCTCCTATTTTTATCCCTCTATATTTGAAATTTTGAAGTTTGTTTTTATTATAAATTATTTTTTCTAATTTTATTAAATTTTTATTATTTGATCTAAATTTTATATCTCTTTCATCCAAACCATCTTTATCAACGTTAAATGATTTATAAATTTCTATCAGTTTATGTGAAAAAAACTTAAATTTATTAAAATATCCTTTATAAAAATAAAAATAAAAATATCTAATTTTATAGTTTTTTCTTTTTAAAATTTGATTGGTTAAATTAGACCAAATATTTATAAACGGATAATGATGAAATAAGTCTATTAAAATCTCTCCTTCGTTAAATGGTTTTGCAATCCTATCAATTTTTTTCCACTTTTTTTGATTAAAAATGATATATCTTTTATATTCTTTGGTTGGATAGTAAATTTTTATCAGTTCAA
>MDTB01079494.1_pt1 | contig 22943 bp, 25 predicted proteins | sample 811161 | NCBI WGS metagenome assembly MDTB01 (sample SAMN05326650, study PRJNA326480) | marine metagenome | isolation source: seawater | place: Mediterranean Sea | collected 2009
TACTTAGTTAATCCAATTTTCCGGTGAAGTTCAAACCTAAGGATGATTGATCAAGATTACTGGGAATTGGGTATTGCAAAAAATTGAAAAGATTGCCTTGTTTGAAAGAGGTAGATGAAGATAATTTGGGCGATTGGGATGCTTGTATTTTGCTCCTCTTTATTTGGGGAAGCAACCCATGTGGTACGCAAAAATGAAACACTTGGGGGCATTGCCAAAAAGTTTGGCGTTTCCACATCTGCTCTCCAAGTTTACAACGGAATCACCAATCCTAATCTTCTTTTTGTTGGAAAAAAACTTAAAATCCCAACCGGTTCAACAAAGCAAATATCCTACACTATTAAAAAAGGAGATAGCTTGGGCACAATCGCCACAAGGTTTGGAGTTAAGTTATCTGTTCTTACTGAAATCAACAATATTTCTCGCCCTGACCTGATCAAGATCGGTCAGAAGTTAGTAATTCCACTTAAATCAGGTAGGGTAAAAAGCAGTACATTGTTATCTAGCAGTACAGTTAAGTCCCTTTCAAAAATCCGCCCTCATTCCAGCAAATGGAAACGAATAGTCATCCACCATTCTGCGACTCCAGTAGATGATGCTATGAATATGCATCGCGTGCACAAAGCCAGAGGAATGAAAAACGGATTAGCATACCACTTTGTTATATCAAACGGCTCAAGAAAAGCATATGACGGGGAAATTTTCATCGGAGATAGATGGAAAGGGCAACTGGATGGAGGTCATATGAAAAAACTTTCAGACAACAAGACAAGTATTGGAATTTGTCTGATTGGAAACTTTGAGCTTCGTTCTCCCACATCTAAACAACTTAATAGCCTGGAAGGTTTATGTGAGTATCTTATGAAAAAATGTGGACTGAATTCGAATCAGGTAACCACCCATAAAATCCACCACCCAAATCATACGGTGTGTCCAGGCAAGTTCTTTTCTCTTGATTTAATTAGAAAGAGGATCAGTTCATAGAATCCATCAAAGCCTGCTTGTCTTTGGCAAAAAGTACTTTCCCAAATCGGGACTGAGCATTTCGCTGAAAAGCCTGAGGGAATTCATCCAACGAAAAAAATGAGTCGATTGGGTATGAAACTTCAGTCAATGCAAGGGGCTGAAGTATTTCCTCCAATGCATTACGAATTTGAGCTTTCGTTTTTTGCCTCCTCCACCGGTCCAGCCAAAATCCTACAAATCGCACATCATCGAAAATTAAATTACGAGTTGGAAAACGGACTGGTTCTCCGTTCATTGCCCCAAATGTAACATGAACTCCTCCTGACTTTAAGCATTTGGCCAATCTAGTTGCACTTCTTCCACCGACCGAATTCAATACTAAACTACATCCCTTGCCATTCGTATACTCCTCCGTTCTCTTTGGTACTTCTTCATCATCCAACCAAACCTCCTCAGCTCCAAAATCTATAAGCTCTTGCATCCTTTTTTCGCTCCTCACTAGGCTCACGCACCTGAGCCCCATTCTTTTAGCAAATTGAACGACCGAAACACCAACCGCAGAATTCCCTGCATTTTGGATAACAATGTCTCCTTCTTTCAAATACTCAAAATCATTAAGTAGCCGCCAAGCAGTCATTGGATTCAATATAGATACCGCCAGTTGAGCGTAAGGAATAAGGGCCGGTAAAAGAATTAAATTATCCACATGACAATTACAATATGCCTGCCAGGCCCCAACCAAATCAGGCACTGCCACAATCTTATTCATTACTTCTTCAGTGACTGCACTTCCCACCTCCACAATCTTCCCAACCCCTTCTCTTCCTCCAATGGCCGGCAAAGGGCGAAGCAAGCCATAACTACCCTGAATAAGCCCTAAATCAGAGGGATGTATAGTAGATGCCTGAATCTCTATGCGAACCTCTCGATCATCAAGCTTTATCAGGGGCAATTTTTCATAGGACAAGACCTCCTCTGGAGCACCATGCCGAGGATAGCAAATTCCTTGATTAAACATTACTTTAGCTCCAGCCAACCCATTGCTTTCATCCACTCACCTGCCCTTTTCGGCCATTGGGAAACTGGTTTGTTCGTTTTTTTCATTCCATATCCATGACCGCCATAGGGATAGATATGCAATTCGCTACCTTCTACCCCAGCCTTCTCCAATTCATAATAAGCAAGTAAACTTCCCTCGGCAGGGACATGATCATCGCCGGTATGAGCAAAAAAACAAGGTGGAGTCTGGTCATTTATTGTAATCTCAGGAAACAACTTGTCACGCTTACTTCGGTTCACTAAATATGCTGGATAAATAAGAATGCCAAAATCAGGGCGACAGGAAATTGCGTCAGCCTCATCGATTGGATCGTAAGTTCGCTCGCTAAAAGAAGTTAAAGCCATCATAGCTAAATTTCCACCCGCAGAAAAACCAAGTATTCCAATTTTATTAGGATCAATGCTCCAAACTGTTGCATTTTTTCTTACAATCCCCAAGGCTCTTTGTGCATCCTGAAGCGGTGCATCATGAGGAGCTCGATTCTTCCTTCTGGGCACGCGGTACTTAAGGAGTACGGCTGTAACCCCCAGTTGATTTAACCATTCACAAACTTGAGTTCCCTCATGCTCATAAGCCAAAATATTATATCCGCCACCCGGGCAAACGATCACTGCTGTACGATTCGACTTTTCTTCATCAACTGGAAAAATTGTGAGGATTGGATCACATACATTGGCAATCCGTAAAACATCGTTGCTACCAGCTTTGGGGATTCTTTTCTCTTCCCTTCCAACTTCCCCAGCAACTTCGCCAGGAGCAGTGGCAGGCCACAAATTCATGCTTTCCTTTCCGCTTGTACTTCCTAGGCTTATTATAAGAAGTAAAAATATATTTTTCTTTCTATTCATAGACATACATTCGTTTTTTATGATTGTCATTCGGATGGAAAGCAAAAAGAGAGTTATTTTTGCTTTGTGATTATAGAAGATAATTTATTACAAGAATAACATGTTAAAATCATTAGTAATTCTGCTCCTTGGATTTTTTTCAGTTTTTTTGCACGGAAATAATCTCTCAGAAATCCTTATTCAGATAGGCCCAAAGGGAGAAGGTAATGCAAATGCTGTCAATCATTGGCATACAATCAAGCAAATGAGTTCCTCTGAGATCCCAAAGTTACTCGAAGCCATGAACAAGGCAAATGAACTTGGAGATAATTGGATAAGAGCTGCAATTGCAGAAATTCTTGCTAATTCGGGTGAAGAATCTTTGCCCGCCGAAGAAATTGTAAAGTTTATAAAGAACCAACTGAATGAAGGAAGTTCTCGAAGAACTGCATTTGATTTACTTAACTCAACTTCTTCACAATTGGCTCAATCATTAGTGCCAATGTTTATTGACGACCCAGAACCAACTATGAGAAGAGAAGGAGTAAAACTACTTCTCGAACAAGCTGGTTCGCTGGAAAAAAAGCAACAATCCATCGAAGCATTCGAATACGCATTGAGCAAAGCACGAGATGTTGATCAGATAGAAGAAGCCTGTGCATCCCTGGAAACTTTAGGAAAAAAAGTCGACCTACCAAAAGTAATGGGATTTTTGACCGACTGGAATGTAATAGGTCCCTTTGAAAATAAAGGGCGTCGGGGATTTGGAACGCCCTACTCACCGGAGAAACAAGATAAACCAATTTTAAACGACCATCCCGGGAAAAACGGGCCAGTCAAATGGCAGCAATTTTCTACGAACGACCGATTAGGCTTACTGGACCTGAACCAGCCCTTTGGCCACATCAAAGAGGTATTATGCTATGCATATACTGAATTTGAATCTTCATCAGAAAAAAATGCCCAGTTTCGAATTGGTTCAAAAAATGCGTGGAAATTATGGATCAACAATAAACTGGTTTTCGCACGGGATGAATATCATCGAGGCGGAACCAAAGTGGACCAGTTCGTTCTCAATGGTCAACTTCGCAAGGGGCGTAATCAAATCCTCGTTAAAATTTGTCAAAATGAACAAACTGAAAGTTGGACAAAACAATGGGAATTTTGCTTCCGGATAACCGACGAAAGCGGAACTTCCTTAAACTCTTTAAAATAATAAAATGAAGTATTGCACAATTTGGTCCATCTTACTTAGTTGCACATCTTACGCCTTTGGTGATTGGCACGGTTTCCGGGGTACTAATGGAAATGGGTTCGCGGATCTAGAAATCCCTCCTAACCTTTCCATGACTGCTCCAGGATCTTGGAAAACGGAACTTCCAGGGAGAGGACTTTCCAGCCCAATAGTTGTCGAGGACCTAGTTTTTATAACCGCATCTAGCGGACCGCAGCAGAAAAACTTGCATATTATTGCCTGCAATGCAGAAAGTGGGAAACTGGTTTGGGAAAAGATATTCAGAGCAACTGGACGTACTATCTGCCACGATAAAACCTGTGTGGCAGCTTCTACAATGATCAGTGATGGCCAAATTGTGATCGCTCAGTTTTCTTCCAATGATGTTTTCTGTCTTGATTTAAAGGGAAACCTAATTTGGTTACGTGGATTAACCTTTGACTATCCAAATATTGCAAATGGCTTAGGCATGTCATCTTCCCCTGTTTTAGCAAATGGGGTGCTCATTGCTCAGGTTGAAAATGATGCAGACTCATTCACTTTTGGCTTAAATGTCAAAAATGGCACGACTCTTTGGAAAAAAAATCGGCCAAGGGGAGCAAACTGGACTTCCCCGGTTGTCCTGAATAACGACTCAATGATCTTGGTAGGATTACAATCCAAAGCTGGTATTTCTTTTATTGAGCCTAGCAGCGGAGAATCAGTTTGGAATTATCTGGATGGAGCAGCCACTATTCCATCAAGCACTATTGTTAGAGACAATTCTGTGGTTGTTCCATCAAACGGATTAACTGCCTTACAAATACCTGCTGCAGGAAAAGAACCCATTCAGATATGGAGAAATAACAAATTAGCCCCAGGTACTGGCAGTCCCGCAATTTCAGGGGACAAACTTTTTGTAATTAACAGAGCCAACGTTTTAACGTCTGCGTTAACTGCAAGTGGTGAGATCAAATGGAGGTTGCGTTTAAAGGGTCCGATAAGTGCATCTCCAATAACAACCCAAAATTTGCTTTTTGTATTTAGCGAAGAGGGCGTTGGTCAAGTTGTCGATATCAGCAAAGAAGAAGGTGAGATTATTCAAGAAATTGATTTACAGGATACTATTCTTTGTACGCCCGCAGCAACGAAGGGAGCCTTATTTTTAAGATCTGATCATTTCCTTTGGAAATTAAGCTCCTAAAGATCTAATAATTGATTTCGAGGTGAGGGTTTCTTTTTTTTAACTGGGTCACCCCGCGAGATGTAAAATTAGACTTCCATAAATAAATCTTTTTTAAATTTGGAAAAGAGGATAAACAGTCTATGTCTTCATCAGAAATCCTTGTTGCAACCAAATTGAGGCTTTTCAGAAGCGGAGCATTTTGAAGGAAATGAATTCCTTTTGAACTTACTGATGTCCCCATAAGGTTAAGATTAGTCAGGCGGGGAGAGATCGCAATAAACTCAATTGCATCATCTGTAATTGAAGAGTTACGCAAATCAACTTTAACCAGTTGCCTTCTAACTGGCAGAAGTGCCTTAACCGTTAAATCATTAATTTCGCTGTATTCAGTAACAACCCGAGCTTCAACAAGTGGAGATCCAATTCCAATTGGTCTGATCAATAATCTAGTCGATCCAGAAAGGTCTTCGAGAATTGAATTTTTAACAGGCTTCAGTCCTTTTGCCAATATGTCAAACTCCTTAAGGTAAACCGCTTGTGGTAATTGCGTTGCCTTCTTCCTATTAACCAATTCATCAAGCCCGTCCGTTGCACCCTCCCAAGTTCCGAAATCAACTCCTTGAGCAATCCACATGCGTAAAGTTTCCTTTTGTCGTTTAGTAAGTGAATCGCCCTTTGGGGGCATGTGATCTCCATCGTCCTCCGGGAGAATGACCCGCTGGTAAAGTGAGCTTCTACTCGGATGATCTACCACAACCACTGGGCCGTCATCACTTCCATGCATAATGTAAGCAGCTCCATCCAACCTGAGACCAGCCTTAGGATTCTTAATCAGTCCGTTTTTTTCATAGGGGGCTTTATGACACTCTACGCATCTCTTTTCCAAAATTGGCCATACTTGTTCTTGAAATTTCACCACTTCTCCTAAGGACAGACTCAAACAGCTCAACATGAAGGTTGGTATAAAAAAATTTAAAGACATATTGTCCTTTTTATTCTTCCATTCGAAAACTTCGAGAGTTTTGATTCTGATTTTAAAGAAAAAAATCGAGAGGTAAGAATATTTTCACTTGGAAAATACTCCTGAAAAAGCTTATTTAAAAATATGATGAGAATTCTTTCCATTACTTTGATTTTGTTTTCACTAACTTCTTCGCTCAATGCCAAAGCTAATTTCAATTGGCAGAAAAAAGAAGGAACCCACATAGATTTGATTTTGGGAGAGAAGAAAATTGCACGCTATGTTTTTGAAAGAATGAATCCCAATGATAGGGAGCGGACATATAAACCTTTCTACCACCTTTATGATTCCACAGGAACAAAATTTATAACCAAAGGACCAGGAGGCAGATATACACACCACCGCGGTATTTACTTTGGATTTTCAAAATGCTCTGCACTTGATGGGCAAGGAAAACCTGTGAGCGTAGACACCTGGCATTGCAAGCGCGGGTACCAAATTCATGAAAGAACACTAAGCTTGAAAGCCGGTCATAAAAAAGCTGCTCTCGAAAGTGAAATTACATGGCGGGTCGATGACGGCACCATCTTTATAACGGAAAGAAGGAAGCTTGCTTTTTCATTTCTTCCCAACCAACTATTACAGATTGACTTCGATTCAATCCTATCTACCAAGCAACCTGTGGTTAATTTGGATGGAGACCCCCAGCACGCAGGCTTTCAATTTAGAGCTTCGAATGAAGTGGCTGAAAAAAATGCTAAAGCGACCTATTACATCAGACCTAATGAAGGCAAAGACGAGATGGGAAAAACGAAAAACTGGCCACAAAATAAGGACATGCAGAATCAAGCTTGGAAAGGGCAAAGCGTAATCATTGGGGAGCAAAGGTATTATACCCTTTATTTAGATCATCCAAGCAATCCAAAACCAAGCTATTACAGCGAAAGGGACTATGGTAGATTCGGATCCTATTTCAAAGCTAAAGTTACTCCTGAGCAACCTCTCCGCGTACGATACCGTTTGATTTCTGGCACCGAGGAATTGGACGCCAACCAATGTGACTCTTTTTCTGCTGAGTTTATCTCTAAATAACCCAAAATCAGTCAACCCTGCAATGACTGCAAGTTGAACGAACTCCATCCTGCCTACATGCTTGCTCTTATAGCAGGCTTTCTCTACGCAAGCAGTGCTGTTCTATGCAAAAGAGGTTTGGAACTCGGTGCAGGTACTCTTCGCTCTTTGATCTGCTCCAACCTCTTTATGTCATTGTGCTTTCTACCCTATCCATTTTTTGCTGAAAAAAGTCTCTCGATTTCTTTCATATTCTATGGATCGATCTTAGGATTATTATTCTTCATATCTCAAATGCTGTGCTTTATTGCACTCCGGAAAGGAGACGCAAGTTTAATGACCCCAATCATGGGTTCAAAACCAGTTTTCGTGGCGATATTTATTGCTGTATTTAATCTTTCCCCCCATTCCCTAAACTTTTCTACATGGCTTGCAGTCGGGCTCGCCTTTGTTGCAATTGCTCTGATCGGTTGGCCTGGCAAAAAGTCGAGATTTTCGTTCGGAGGGTTGGGATTTGCAATATTTGGTGCGGCTGGCTTCGGACTACTCGATTCTCTTGTACCTTTTCTCACAAATCAGGCCGACCCTTTTAATCTACTTTTTGTGGTTTTTGGAACTGTAGGGCTTTTTTCACTCTTCCTTATTCCTTTTGCTGAAAAAAAACTTGTTCAATTTTGCCCGAAGTCTGACATCTGGATGTGGCTTTCTGCTGTACCTATGGGAGGACAAGCGATTTGCATGTCTATGGCAATTGGCTTTTATCAAGTTCCTACTGAAGCTAATGTCTTCTATGCCGGTCGCGGCATCTGGTCTATTTTGATGGTTGCCGCGATGGGAAAATGGTTGGGGCTCGAGGAAGTTAAATCATCTCTAAGTGTTATGACCCGGAGAGCTCTTGGATCACTTTTGTTGTTAGCGGGTGTTTACTTAATCGCCATATGAAATCATTCATGGAAACCTTGTAATCCAATTGACAGAGGTAAAATCAAAAAATTGATTTCCTTAATCTCATAAACCATTGAACTCTTCAATGCGCTCAATTAAAATTTCCACGAGAAAACGATGAGCTCCTAAAGTTGAAGTCCGAAAAATTTGCATACCACCATCTTCAAAAGGCTTACAGATCTTAGCCAAATCACCATTTGGACCAGCATGTCGGCCTGGAGTAAGAAACAACTGGGCGAGAATAACTTCCTTTTCTCCCATTTCATGAAGCAACTTTAAATGGTTTTCCAGTAAAGGATCATTAAAATCGTAAACTGCACCCTGTCTCCTTTCCATACAAGCAGTTGAAAATCCAGAAATAAAACCATTTAATTTAGCCTGTAATTGAGAACCAATTTCTTCCCGCACTTCATTGACCTGCAAGAGAGGAGTTCCATGATCGACCAAAACAACATTTGGTTCGCTCATAGAATTTTTCAATATTGCATCCATAACCAACTCACACAGAGCTGAAGAAATTCGGTCGTCCTTTTTTTGATGAAGACACTGAGCAACGGAATATTTTCTCATTTGGTTAGATTGCTGCCATTGCCTCAACTTTTCAGTCAACCAATCAGTGATAGCCAGGCTTGGGCCTAAAAACATTGGAAGGATTGCCAGACTTTGTTTCTGGAAACTTATATCAGAAGCAAAAAAAGATTCCATTGAGCCAGCGGGTTCCCCCTCTACCTTATCTGCATCGATTTTATGAGAGTGCATCAACCCATAGGAACCAACCGCTTTGCCTGTGGCAGATTCTACTTTTTTGGCAACTTTACGCATGTACAGAATCGATTCTGGTCTTAAAGAACCATTATCGACTAAGAAATATTTTTGAGAATACAATTTTTCCAATTGACGAAGATTATCTTGGTGCGCAAATTATAGTGCAAGGTCGGAATGGGAATCTGACCATCAAACAATGCGGGAAAAGTTATTATGAAATATAAAATGTGGATGGCAACAATAGTAGTCTTTTTGGCTGTGCTTTCGGCTTGTTCTAAAAAAAATGGGCTATCTCCTGAAGATACGGCACTTATTAAAGGAACCGATCGCGGCACTTTCATTGGTTCACCCGATGACTTGAATAATGAAAATGATCTTTCTCCAATTGGGGCTACCATAAGTGGCCTCGATGGAACGGACGGACTGGCCCCTCAAGATCCCTTTTGGAGTGACCCAGTAGCTATTGAAAATGCTGAGCGGCCTTTTGAACCTATTTTCTTTGGCTTCGATCAATACAGCATAGGTTCGGATGAAAGAGAAAAGTTGCAAGACATTGCGGCCTTTATGAACCAAAATCAAGATGTTAAAATTCTTGTGGAAGGTTACTGCGACTGGAAAGGTACTCCCGCATACAACAAATCTTTGGGTGACAGGAGAGCAACCAGTGTGCGTGATTACTTGTCTGACCTAGGGATTGATTCATCCAGAATTGAAATCATTTCAATGGGTGATGAGTTGGCTACTCCCAACGCTGACCCCACAACTGCGGGGCTGGAAAGAAAAGCTCTTTTCATCATTCTTCGAAACTCCTAACCGATTATGAAGATTTTAAAGTTAATTCAATTCTGTTCAATAGGTTGTGTTTTATTCTTTGTGTCTTGCTCAAAAAAAATGGATCCTGACACCTCTTTGATACGTAACGGGGCAGCAGATTCGTCACCTCTAACATCAGATGGATTTAATACTGGTGACGATGACTTCTCATTGGCTGGAAACCCTCTTCAAGGTGACTTAGGTAATGACCTCCTCGCCCCTCGCAGCGATTCATTGGATGCCTTTAGTGACCCTCTTAATACCATAAGACCTTTCGAACCTGTTTTTTTTGGTTTTGATCAATACAACATCAATGCTACAGAGCGAGATAAACTTGTTGAAATAGCTTCATTCCTACAGACAAACCCAAAAGCTAAATTGCTTATTGAAGGTTATTGTGACTGGAAAGGCACACCTGCTTACAACAAATCTTTAGGTGACAGAAGAGCAACTACCGTTAAGTCATACTTAATGGACTTAGGTGGGGATCCATCCCGTATAGAAACTGTTTCAATCGGAGACGAAAGTGCCATTCCTAACGCGGATGGCCAACAGGCAAAGCTTGATAGAAGAGCAGCTTTTGTTGTCACCAAAGGTTCTTAAACCAGATTCAGGTAGGTTTTAAAATGATTCTAGCCTTTTCCCAAGGTTAGAAAGAATTCTTCAAATGAATTGATTGCCTTATTCATAATACTTACATTAAAGCTTTCATCAGGTGCGTGAAGATTATCCTCATTTGTAAATAATCCAAGCATCAGAGCCTCCAGTCCGGCAACTTCCTGTAAATCGCGGATGATTGGGATGCTTCCCCCTTCCCTAAGATAAATTGGATTAGATCCAAATTGTTTTTTGACACATTGCTCGACCAGTGGAAATGCTCTTTTCATCAGACCGGATTCGGTGCCCGGCGAACCTGGCTTTCCTGGGGGTATAACCACATATGGATTCCCCCCTCCTTTAATCTCGATATCAACTTTTATCGAAGATGGACAGGCTGACTCTAGAGCTTCCCGGACTTTTTCTGCGATATCAGCAGATTTTTGATCAGGTACTAACCTGCATGTAATTTTGGCAAATGCCTCGGCGGGTATTACAGTTTTTGAGCCCTCTCCTTGATAGCCACCACCCAGTCCATTAAATTCCAGCGTTGGACAAAAGCGAATTGCTTCCAATGCTGTATATCCTGGTGGTGGCGCCAAGGCAGGAACCCCCAAGAAATTTGCATACTCGTTTTCTTTTAGTGGAAGCTTTTTCAATTCATCTTTTTCCCATTCTTGTGGCGGAAGTACATCATCATAGAAACCAGGTACTGCTACCCTTCCTGATTCATCGTGAAGAGTTGAACATATCTGAACCAGTGCCTGCAGGGGATTCAACAGGGCTCCACCATGAACTCCAGAATGTAAATCTTTACTGGGCCCAGTAAATTTAACTTCCAAAGCAGTCAGTCCTCGAAGACCGGTTGTAATAACTAGTTGATCGGGCCCAGGACTGCCAGTATCAGAAACCAAAAGCAAGTCTCCCATTAACTGCTCCTTTCTTTCCTCTAAAAACGGGCGGAAACTAGGGCTGCCAATCTCTTCTTCGCCCTCAATTAGGTAGGTAATGTGGATGGGTAAGTCCGGACTTTTCTGAAGAGCACGGTGTAATGCAGTCATATGAACAATTTGAGGACCTTTATTGTCTGCAGCACCGCGCCCGAATAATCTACCCCCTCTCTCCGCAACATCGAAAGGATCAGTTGTCCATAATTCTAATGGATCAGGAGGCTGCACATCATAGTGCCCATAAATTACCAATCTAGGCCAGGAGGGATCGCCTCTAGTTCCCAATAAGATAGGATGTATTGGAGTCTCAATTGTTTCAACTGAGAATCCAAGTTCCTCAAGTCGCTTGGTTGCAAATTCCCGGGCACCCCTGATTCCTTCTGAAAATTTTGAATCCGCGGAAACGCTGGGGTGGCTAACATACTCGGAAAGGGCCGAGATGGGGTTGTCTAAAATTTGGCTCATGGGTTAGGTTTTTCTCCTCTAGCTTTCTTTGCGTTACGGTAAATCGTCAAGACATAGGGTATTTTTGACTTTAAATATTCAATTCGTCTTCCGGAGTCTGGATGAGTGGATAAAAACTGAGGAAGTCTGCCGCGACTCGCATTTTTCATCTTCTTCCAAAAGTTTATTGAAGCACGAGGATCGTAACCTGCTTTTGCAGAGTACACCAACCCCAAATCATCCGCTTCCCTTTCCTGTGATCGGCTGTAGGGTAAAACTGCTCCAACTGTAGCACCCACGCCATAAGCTCCTCTTGCCAAAGCACGGTCTTGTGAGCTTTTGTTTCGCATTGCAGTATCAAGAATTATTCCACCTAAAGCAACTCCAACGCCTTGTGTCATTCTTTTGTTGCTGTGCCGAAGTGCCACATGAGCCACTTCATGACCAATAACTGCGGCTATCTCATCTTCATTGCCGTCCGCTAATTCTATCAGTCCAGAATTAACACCTACTTTACCACCGGGCATAGCAAACGCATTTGGTTCGCTCTTATCAAAAATCACAAATTCCCATTCCGTACCGGGTACATCAACATTTGCAACTGAAGTAATACGATCCCCGATTTGTTGGATCATTTTAGTGTGACTGAAATTAGTGGAAACAGACTCCTTTTTTTTCATCTGTGAAAATTGAGCCTTGGATTTCCTTGCCAGTCTTTCATCTGACATCATCGCCGAACTGCATCCCGAAAACCAGAAAATGCAACTTGCTGAACATAGAAGAGCTGAAATTATAAATTGATTATATTTCATACCAACAAACAAACTATTTTCATTACTTCTATCCTCAAGCCAAGATCTTGAGGTAAATTAATGCTTAAAGTGTCGGGTTCCAGTAAATACCATGGCCATATCTCGCTCATTTGCAGCGGCTATAACTTCGTCGTCACGTACACTTCCACCTGGCTGTATGGCCGCTGTTGCGCCCGCATCTGCTGCCGCGATCAAACCATCTGCAAAAGGAAAAAAAGCATCGGAGGCCACGCTTGATCCATCAAGTCCTAAGTTTGCCTCACCTGCCTTCCAAACAGCAATCCTTGAACTGTCAACCCTTGACATTTGTCCAGCTCCAACTCCGAGGGTTCTTTCATCTCCGGCATAAACAATAGCATTACTTTTCACATGTCTTACAACCCGCCAGCCAAAAAGCATGGATCTCATTTCCAAGGCAGTGGGTTGTCTTTGCGTGACCACTTCGAAATTTTTTGGAATGATTCTTTTTTGATCCCTATCCTGGACCAATAAGCCTCCCGGTACAGTTCTAATTTCCTGAAGGGTATCTGGACCAAAGCCAACTTTTGATATGAGTAACCTCAGATTTTTCTTCTTGGAGAAAAATTCTAGGGCAGCATCGGTGAATCCAGGTGCAATGATTACTTCGCAGAAAATCTCCCCAATTTTCTCAGCCAAATCAATATCCAGAGTATTATTGAGTACGATAATTCCGCCAAATGGTGCCTGTCGGTCGGTCGCAAAGGCTTCCTCCCAAGCTTCTGAAACATTTTCCGCACTTGCCACTCCACAAGGATTTGTATGCTTCAGAATAGCCACAGTTGGTCTTTCGAATTCACCAATCAAATAGGCAGCAGCCGAGATATCGATAATATTATTATAGCTTAATTCTTTTCCCTGCAATTGATCGAAGTAATTTAGGAAATCACCGTACAATGCAGCCTGTTGGTGCGGATTCTCTCCGTATCGTAGATTCATTGCTTTATTTTCCTCAATATTCATCGTCGCGGAAAATCCTGATAGTGTATCAAAATCAGGCTCAGTATCCGGTCCCTGTGAAGAAAAATAACTTCGAATTGCACCGTCGTACTTTGAAGTTCGACTAAAGACCTTGAGGGCAAGTTCGCGACGGAGAGCAGTGCACTCTTTCTCAGATACTAAAGATTTAAGGACACGTTTGTAGTCATTGGGATCACATACCACTGTCACATGTCGGTGGTTTTTAGCAGCACTTCTGAGCATTGAAGGTCCTCCAATATCAATCTGCTCGATTGCTTCCTCAAAAGAAACATTCGCCCGGGCAACAGTTTCCTCAAAGGGATAAAGATTCACCACAACTAGATCAATCATATCAATCCCATGCTTTTGAGCTGCTTCAATGTGCGAAGAATTATCTCGTAAACAAAGCAAACCGCCGTGAACTTTTGGGTGTAGAGTCTTAACCCTGCCATCCATCATTTCAGGAAACTCAGTATGATCACTCACATCAGTGACCGGAATTTTTTCATCCCGTAATAGCCTGGCAGTCCCTCCAGTTGATAACAAGGTGTAGCCACACTGACTAACAAGACTTTTAGCAAATTCAGCGATTCCCGTCTTGTCGCTGACAGATAATAAAGCAAATTTCTGCATTAAATCCGTTTTGTACTCTATTTCATGCGGAGCAAGAGTATTTCATTCACAATTAAGGATTCTTCGCTAACAGTTAATCGTTGGTGTTTAAGTAAACTGCGCTATGATAGTATTTATAGATAGTGAATAATGAAAGTATAGAGATAGAGGGATTGCAGGCGACACTGGATAAGTTGGTCCATCACCGCGAAAAATCGAAAGTGGAAGGTATAGATCTTCATGCGTTCATCTACTTCATAAGCATATCAAACCTTTCAGACCGTGGTGTGACACTTCTTGGCAGGAAATGGGTACTAGCTAATGATGACGGTACCAAAACGGTAGTCGAAGGAGAGAAGATTGTAGGGGAATCACCGGTCATTCCTCCCGGTGAAACCTTTTCTTACAACAGTTACCATGTAACTCATCTCTCAGCACAAGCTTTTGGCTCGTTTCATGGTGTAGATGAATTAAAAAATAAGATTCATATTCGCATGGAACCCTTCCGCCTAGACATCCCGGGCGGTCCCAAAATTGATCCTACACATTCATGAAATTTACCGACCTAAATCCAGAAGGAGGTATAGGGTCAAATTGCAGTCTGTGCGAATTAGGTCCTTTTAAATTCGCCATAGATTCTGGGTTACACCCCAAATTTGCGGGGGCGGACTCCTTGCCAAAGCATAACGAAATCAGTAGAAACTCACTGGACTTTATTATTCTAACTCACTGTCACCTAGATCATTTGGGAAGTCTTCCGTTGCTTTCTAGAGAACATCCTGACTCTCCCGTGATCATGAGTTATCCAAGCTCTATTCTTGCCCGTCGCATGCTTTCGAACTCAATTTCAGTTATGAGAAGACAGAGGTCAGAACTTAATATTCCAGAACTTCCATTTTACGGAAGGAGTGATTTGACCGCACTTTACGATAGGATTAAGACTCCCGCCATTGAAAGCCCACTCATGCTCAATAAGAATGGCGAAAAACTTGAGATTACTCTTCATCATGCAGGACATGTGGCTGGTGCGGTTTCAGTAAGTATCAAGTTTAAAAGAAAAACCATTTTCTTTACTGGAGACATTCTGTTTAATGATCAAAGGACATTAGACGGAGCAAATCTACCCCAGCATCCGGTAGATATTCTGATTACAGAAACAACGCGCGGAGCAACGGAAACCCCAAAGAATCAAACACGGGAGTCTGAAATAGTACGGTTACTCCAACAGATGAATTCCACATTAACAAAAGGCGGTTCTGTACTTATCCCCGTTTTTGCTTTGGGTAGAATGCAGGAAATGCTTTTGATTCTTGAGGAGGCTTTTAAAAATAATGCTTTACCAAAAACCCAAGTTTTTTGCTCTGGACTAGGCATGGACCTAGTCAATCATTTCCATGAAATTTCGAAAAATACAAAACGCGTTCGTTTCAATAGGAAAGTTTTGAAATCAATTGGTGCTCGCCCCCTACCTAAAAGAATTAGACCTGGGGAACCTCCGCCAATGCATGGAATTTATTTAGTAAGCAGTGGTATGATGGTTGAAAACACACCTTCTTATGTTCTTGCATCAGGGCTCTTGGGAAATGAAAAGAATGCCATTCTATTTGTTGGATATTGTGACCCTGACACGCCTGGAGGAAAACTTCTCCTAACAAAAAAAGGAGAGAACTTTGACTTTAAGGCAATAGATGTAGTAGAGGAATCCAGAGCTAAAATTCGTAACTTTAACCTCAGTGGTCATGCAAACAGAAATGAACTTATTGCCTTTGCAAAAAAACTTTCCCCAAAAACCGTAGTCCTTCATCATGGTGACCCAGAAGCAAGAAATTGGTTTGAGGAGACTTTAAAAAATGAACCCTTTAAAATATTGGACCCTCAACCCTTGAAAACTTATGAAATCTGAATCCTTAGAAAATCCCGCACTTGCCGATCAGCTGGATGAAGCATTTACTCGTCCTTCAGGTCGTGAATTCGATCAAATGAGGAATGTGGATTTCAGCTCCGGCATTGCCCCTCATGCAAACGGTTCTGTACTTTGTTCATTTGGGAACACTCAGGTCATTTGTGCGGCCATGATAGAGGACAGGGTGCCAGGATGGATGAGGCAGCAAAAGGTGGAAGGAGGTTGGCTAACCGCAGAATACAACATGCTTCCCTACTCCACACTTTATCGCAAAGACCGCCCCAGCAGCAAAGGCAAGCAGGATGGCAGAAACATTGAGATTCAGCGATTAATTGGTCGATCCCTACGGGCAGTTCTGGACTTAAAAAAATTTCCTGATAAAACCTTGTGGATAGACTGTGATGTACTGCGAGCAGACGGTGGAACCCGCACAGCCTCCATAACGGGTGCTTGGCTCGCAACAAGAATTGCGATTAATGATCTCTTAAATCGTGGAAAACTGCAGGAAGACCCGGTAACCGACCATTTGGCAGCCATTAGTGTAGGTATTTATAAAGACACCAGTATTTTAGACTTAGATTATCCTGAAGACCGAGACGCTTCCGTAGACGCGAACATTGTTATGACCGGAAAAGGAGAATTTGTTGAAATTCAATCGACAGGAGAAGAAGCTACCTATAACCGAAAGCAATTGGACGAGATGCTCATTCTCGCTGAAAAGGGAATCAAGGAACTTGCTGAAAAGCAGAATACCTTCCTTTTGCAATTATAAATAATATTTATCGCCTGACCTCACTTTGACTCAGGAGTTATCTCAAATTAGTAAAATTTCTTTTTTTCTAAAAATTTATTGCCATTTCAATGATTGCATTGCTTGAGTAACTTATCCTCTCAACAATTACCCACCTTAAAATGAGTAACTATTTAAATTCAAAATTCTCCCTACTCTTAAGCTCATCTGTGATTTTTGTTTTTACATCAAGAAGTGCGGACTCAAAAATCAAAATCCTCCTTTTGACTGACAATCATTTACAGCAAACTGAACCGATTATAGACGAGCTTTTTATTAACACCTTATCATCGAGGCTGACGGATGTACATTTGGGAGTCGTAACTCCAGAAACTTCCATGGGAAAAATGGTGAAGCAATGTACGATTCTGATCGGTTACAGAAATGGAATCGGAATAGGTCAGATATTCTATGTTGGAATTGCCAAGCAAATCATCCACCCATTAACCCAAATGGTAATGAGTGGAACCACTTTCTCAAAAATTGGCATGATTAAAGGAATCAGCACACAAGCAGATGTGGCCACTTGTGTTATCATTGAGGATATTGGAATAAATACTGATGTTGAAGTTGAAGTTGAAAAACTGCCTCTTGCTCGATTAGTTTCAAATTAAATCCCACTCTCCTTGTCTTCTTATGAGTAAAACTCTTCTCTCAATCCTTTGCACATGGATCATGGCAGGATTTTCCTCTTGTGCTTCCTACCAGCAAAGCACTCAGGATTTTAGGAATTCATGGGATTTAGGGGATGAAACTCAAGCCCTGTCGCATCTTGAGAAAGCGGGACAATCTATTCAAGCTGGGGATGACGAAGAACTCCTATGGAACATGGAAATGGTCACGGTTTCCAGGTCCAATCAAATAAATGAATTGACCGACTATCACATTGCACGTGCAAAATCGATTACCGAAAAAAACTTTGGGGGAGGGCTCCTCGATCCCAAATCCAAAGGGATTGGAGAATATATCGGTTACTTTTATGACCGCAATATGCTTGAAATTTATCGAACGATCCGAGCCTTAGAGACCAAAAATAACAGCCGTGCTCAATCTGCTTTAACCGAATTAAAATTTAAAAGACAAGAGGCTGAGGAAATTAATCGTGCCCGCATTGTTGAGATAGAGTCCAAAGCCAAATCAAGAACTGATTTAAAATACGAAGAGTTCCTAAAATCGGGAAAAATTAATCAAAACGAATTAATTAATGAGGAGATTGCTGAAAAGTATCAGGAGTTCTATAATCCAATGGGAGATTATTTACGACTCGTTTTAACTAACCGAGGCGGCGAACAATTTGATTTTGGTACTAATAAGGAAAATCTTGCCAGAACAATTGGAGAAAATTTATCATTTCTTAAAGAAGAGAATAAAATCTCTTCGAATGATTCAAGTTCCACTACCTATGTTTTTATAGAGACAGGAAGTGCCCCGCATAGAATCGAAAAAAAATACCGAATACCCCTTGTGCTCTTTTACAATGGCATGCCTCCCGGTGGAGTTCTCTATGTTCCCTTTGCCCTCCCACAACTCAACTATCGGGAAGATTTCGATCGAAAATTCAGTATTTATACTGATTCAAAACCCGTCCATATGGAATTGCTTACAGATATGGATTCTGTAATTTCAGCTGAATTTCGTGCCAACCTACCTGGCGAAATCGCAAAAGCCCTAATTCAAACCGTTCTTGCCGTAGCATCTCAGGTTGCAATTGAAAAAGCTACCGAAGATCAGCAAGAGGACAGCCTGGGAGTTTTTCTTCTTGCAACAGTGGCAAAAGTTGCAGCAGCAGAAGCTTTTACTCAGGCCGATTCCAGGTCTTGGTATTCCCTTCCCAAAAAAGTTTTAGTGCAAAGAGTTGCTACCCCTAAAAACGGAACTCTTCGTGTCCGTGCAGGTTCAAGCTCTGAAGTTTCTCTGAAAGTAAATCCAAATAACCAAACAAATTTTGTGTACTTGAAATCAATTCGACGTGGTAACCCAATAAAAGTCATAAGTACATTTGGTTTCGATCAGGGTCTTGCCCAATTTCCTTCTATCAAAATATTAAATATTCTTGCCTCCAAGCATTGACAAACCTAACCCCCTGTCCTTTTCCTTTAATTATGACTATAAATCATCTGATCACCTCCGTAATTTTGGTATCCCTTTCAGGTTGTGCCACCTACAATAAAAATCCTGTAACTACTTATCAAAGCGATGAAGATTCCGGTGTTTCAAAAATCGCTGGGAGTGATAACAAAACTAAAAATATTGTTGTGCTGAACAGTTTCAAAAATGAAGTTAATGGAAACTTGCAGGCAAAGGCGGAAGTTCAAAATATTTCCTCCAAGCCAAGCATCTTTCTTTACAAATTTGACTGGGTTGCAGAAGATGGTTCAGCAGAAAATTCTCAGGTATGGAAAAACGCCACCATTAATGGCAATGAAATTCAGACCCTTCAGGCAATTGATCCGCGTGGAAAAGCTGTGGACTTTCGCCTGCTTTTAAAAGGTATATAAACAAACATTATTAGTACTAAATATTTCATGAAATTATCCATAACCATCCTCACATTTTCCGCCATTGTATTAAGCAGTTGTCAAAGCGGTAAAACCATCCGTGTTGATTCTTCCCAGGTGACAGAATATCGCGATCTTACAATTCGGGATCTGGATGAAATGTCCTCCAAGATGTTCCCTAAACTCATGCAATCGGTTCTAGCCAGGACAGGAGGTCAGCAATCTCCTTCCCTAGCCATTGGTCCACTCACCGCACAAATCTCTGTAGAATTTCCCGAGGCACTCAGGGTTAACCGATTAAAAAATGTTATCACTCAATCTGGTCTAGCCCGCATATCCGGTTCCAGTTCATCAAAGTCGCTAAATGAATATATTCGGTTTGCCAAGTCTCAGAAAGGAAGAGCTGTTTCAACTCTGCCTGATTATGTATTAACTCAGAAAATCTATGAAAATCGGGAATATCAACCACGAGTTATATTCAAAACTTACACATATATTTTGGAACTTGTTGATTTGCGTCCGGATTCTCGCAACCTTGGGGATGTCGTAGTTTCAGAAACTGAAACTATTGTAAAACAAGTTAGGAAATAAGCTTAACTCCAGGATCATCTTCTAGAGGAATAAGATTCAGGGGTTTGATATTTAATATTATCCCGACAGCTTTATAACATATGAAAACATCTTGCTACGCGGCTCACTCTGCTCATAACCGGCTTCAACCGTTTACCATTCAAAGAAGGGCGTTGAATGTTTCAGATGTGCTTATTGATATTGAATACTGCGGAGTTTGCCATACCGATCTTCATTTCATCAACAATGACTGGGGCATGACAGAATATCCTGTGGTTCCCGGTCATGAGATTGTGGGAAGGGTTACAGAAACTGGTTCAGCAGTTGGAAAATTCAATTACGGTGATTTGGTCGCACTAGGGTGCATGGTTAATTCCTGTGGACAATGCTCTTCATGCGATTCGGGAAATGAACAATATTGCCTGGAGGGGTTTACCGCTACCTATAATTCTCCTGTAAATGACCCCGGAGGTTTTACCTTCGGAGGGTATTCTCAAAGAATCGTTGCGGACGAATCCTTCGTCTTAAAGGTCCCAGAAAATCTTTCAATTACCGGAACCGCGCCCCTTCTTTGTGCAGGGATAACCACCTACTCACCTCTCCAATATTGGTCGGTTGGTAAGGGGATGAAAGTGGGCATAGTTGGTCTAGGGGGATTGGGTCACATGGGCGTGAAATTTTCGCATGCTATGGGTGCACACACCGTTATGATCACGACCACTCCGGAAAAAGGAGAGGATTCAAAAAAGCTTGGTGCGGATGAAGTATTATTATCCATAGACTCGGATGCTATGAACAGACATGCGGGTGAGTTTGACTTCATCCTCAACACCATTCCAGTAGACCATGATGTTGGTCCTTATTTGGATTTGCTCAAAGTGGATGGCACAATGTGTGTGGTCGGTGCAATTGAACCCTTGAACAAGGTGAATGCTGCACAGCTTATGTTTGGCAGAAAAAAACTCGCTGGTTCTCTAATTGGTGGCATCAGTCAGACTCAGGAAATGCTGAATTTCTGTGGCGAACATAACATCGTTTCAGATGTTGAGATAATCAAAATAAATCAAATACAGGAGGCATTCGACCGATTAGTTAAAAGTCAGGTAAAATACCGTTTCGTAATCGATATGAAAAGTTTATCCGCTGCTTAGATGGGTAAGAAAAAAAGTAATTTTCCAACTACAAAATCATGTAAGCCCGTCCCACCGATGGGTTCCACTGATTGGATCATCTGGGCTGCCTGGGCGGACAGAATAACTTTTGAAGAAATCTACAAAACAACTGGCAAAACGGAATCTGAAGTTATTCGCTTAATGAGAAAGAATCTAAAACCGGGGAGTTTTCGAAGATGGCGGGCGAGAGCGAGCCAAGTTAGTATTAAACATCAGAAACTTTTCCGAAAAAACAGGTTGGATAACCAATCATTTCATCCATAAGTTTTCAAGTGCATCTGACACAAGTTTGAGATTCTGGGAAAACTTCCAATCTATCTCCAGAAATTTCTTTACCGCAAAATATACAGTTTCCGTAATCATCCATTTCAATTCTGGATAGAGCGGTTTTAATTTCGACCAACTGCCTTTTTTTTCTCCGTCTCATCTCCATAACCAATTGCTGGTCTTGCATTGCTTCCATACGAGAAAGTCTACCCAGACTCTTATCAGGTTCCACTGCAGCTGCTGCTTCTTTGCTGGACTCAAGATAAGCTTCCACCTCAGCAAGATGTTGAGCGAGTATTCTTCGATAGTATTCTAATTCTTGCGGAGTCATCGAGGTCAAATAATTCAATAAAATTTCATGATCATGGTAAAATTCTTTAACCTCAAGAAAAGAGTGTTAAAAATTATTTTTTCAGATTTCACCATGAAAACCTTGAAAAATCCTAGTTTTTGTGGAAATTGGAATTATATGAATAAATTACTTAGCTCTTTAATAGTCTTATTTTTCATCAATTCTTCACTCCTTGCAGAAGAGTGTCTCATTATGAAAGGAGATGATGTTGACCCAGAAGAATTCTCTGAGCTTATGGGTAAGAAAATCTTATTCTGCTGTGGATCCTGCGTAAAAGCTTTTGATGGTGCACCCGCTTACTACATAAAAGCTATCCCTGGGCTCGCTAAGATGTTTTCCGAAGAAGAAAAGAAAAAACTAGGAGTAGAGAAAGTCAAACTACTCGAACAAAAATTTTGCCCCATTTACCCCGATCGCTTCATCAATCCCAATTCTAAGACTGTTGAACACAAAGGAAAAACAATTTATCTTTGGTCATCCAGTGCTCAACGCCGCTGGAAGCGAGATCCTGATGCTTACTTTAAAGAAGCTTTTGATAAAGGACTTCTACCGCAGTTTAAAAGCTGAGCAGTAACTCATATTTGCTAAAAGAGCCTCATCGCTACAGATGAGGCTTTTTTGTATCATATTCTTATTTTTTCGAGAAATACCCAAAAGGCACCTTCTTTGCACTTTATTTCAACAACATCGCTACGACATTGATTGCTTTGGCCAATAATCCTTTCTGGACCTATCCTCGCTTCCGTTAAATCCCACTTTAATCCATTTGTATTTACCCCGAAGCACTCTTTGATCGCTAGAATACTCAATAAATCGCCAGACCTGCCTTTTAATGAGAGTGGACACGAAGGGGTCACTCTTCGCATCCATTCCATGTCGTCATCAATAGTAATCTCAATACATTCATCCACATTTGAAGCTATTAGAATATTGGTAATGAGATGATCTGTCCGCTTCCCAAGTGCCCCTAGGATAACAATTCTAGAAGATTGGGTGTTTTCAGTTATCCAGACAAGTGCTTTTTGGAAGTCCGTAGTTTCTTGCTCATCCTTTCTTACAACCTGCAAACTTGGATATTTCTTGTCCAACTCATTGATATCATGAACAGAATCAAAATCACCCACTAGTACATCTGGACACTCTCCTGCATTCAAAAAAGGAATAAGTCCACCATCCGCAGCTATTTTGTGA
>MDTB01188543.1_pt1 | contig 22936 bp, 24 predicted proteins | sample 811161 | NCBI WGS metagenome assembly MDTB01 (sample SAMN05326650, study PRJNA326480) | marine metagenome | isolation source: seawater | place: Mediterranean Sea | collected 2009
TGCCGTTCGACATCTTGCTTATCTGTTGAGACACGGATGTAAGCAAAATAATCGCCACTATGTTCCTTCCCATAAGTGTCTTTAATGTTTCTCATTTACTTCTCCCCTTTTAAATTTATCTTCAATTCTTTCGTATTGTTTAAGCAACTTTTTCCTAATATCTGGATCATTTGGGAAATCATTTAGTAAAGTTTTTTTTGCTCCGTCTAATAAAAATTCTAAAATTTCAATCTCACCTTGAGTTAACTTTACGTTCATTTACTTTCTCCCTTATAAATCGACCAAAGCTGGTATCGTCTTATTAATCTTATGTTTACGAACTCTCCCATAACAATCTTTTTGAATTAAAATTGGAAATGTTGGGTAATTTCTATGACAATATGCAATGCACTCTTTTTGAGTTTTAAAAAGATCAGGTTCATTAACATGGTACATTGGATCATCAGCATATAAGCAAAACTGCCAATATGGTTGATCTCCAGGTTTCCAAATATAAGTTTTATTAATACTCATTTACTTTCTCCCTGTTCAATGATTGTTCAATTATTGTTCTACTTACATTATGTATATCTTTATGATATCAATTACAAGACCTAAAAGGTATTTTATTTATAAAACTTACAACAGTCTAGGATTTACAAGGGTTATGGACATACAATTAAAACCACTTTTTATAAGATTATCAACAGAATGTTACGATATGTTAAAGTTTCAGGCAAAAAAGGAACGATACTCGATGGCTGGTCTATCCGAGTTAATATTGCGTGAAGGATTAGTAAAACGGCTACCGGGATCTTTGGATTATAAAACACCTGATAAAACATTAGAGAATGTTGAAATCAGCATGGCAGTTGATCGGATGGTCAAATCAAATGATCAAAAAGACGTATGATTACTGTTTTAGATTTATTTTCCGGGATTGGGGGATTTGCTTATGCAAGTGAAAAAATTGTTGGTGGTTTTAAAACTGTTGCCTTTTGTGATAATGACCCTTTTTGTCAGCAAGTTTTAAAAAAAAACTTCCCTGGAGTACCTATTCATAATGATGTTAAGGAGCTAGAAAAAAATGCAATACGATATCGAGGATATGTTGATGTTATCTGTGGGGGTTTCCCCTGTCAGCCCTTCTCAAATGCTGGCAAAAAGGAAGGACACGAGGATAAAAAAGGTCGAGATCTCTGGTCGGAAATGGCTTCGATTATCGAACAAATACTACCAAGGTTTGTCATTGGCGAAAATGTGCGAGGATTTGTTGCAATGCCGATGGGATTGTCGAGATCGGTCAATGACTTGGAAAGCATCGGATATAGGGTCGCAGTCTTTATTATTCCATCTGCATATGCACTCGGATTACCCCACCGAAGAGAACGATGCTGGATCATTGCCGAATATGTGGGCAACACCGAATACAATGGATCATCTTCCTCAACGATCAGAAGACGCAACACAAAAGCTAAAGAATGGACATCGAAAGGGCAGAACAAGACCTTCAAATTTGAGGGAACAAGTGGATCTGAAAACGACAAAGCTTTGGCAGACACCAACAACTCAGGACAGCAACAAAGCCACGAAGAATTGGCGAACAAATCATCAGAACAATTTGACATCGCAAGTTTTCAACCCAGATCAAATGTTTCCGACACCAAACGCATGGGATGGGAAAAGAGGTCCAAGGTCGGAGAAGCATCTTCAAGAGAAAGACGGAATGATAACATTAGTGACAGCAGTCGCTCACCTGGAGAGACAAAAGATATTACCGACACCAATGGCACGAGATTGGAAAGACACAGGCAACATACAAAACTGGAAAGACAACATAAAAAGAAACAGTTTACCACGAGCAGCAAGCAAGATATTCCCAACTCCATGTGCATCAAACAAGAACGCAGCACCAAAGAACAGGTTCATGGGCAGTTCGACTTACCGACACAATCTGAACGAAGCCGTCAGGACACACAAAGAAAGCTTCCATCTCTCTTCACAATGGGTCGGATGGTTGATGGGATATCCGAAAGATTGGGTTACAATTACACCATCGAGCCAGAAGATTTACCGAGAACAGTTAAAAAAGAAGACATGAGAGCTGATAAACTAAAAGCATTTGGAAATTCAATAATACCCCAATGTTCGGCAGTATTTTTCCAGGCTATAAAAGATATTATTGATAATGACAAAGTATAGAGCAATTAAAACAGTTGTAGATGGGATTACTTTTGCATCTCGAAAGGAAGCAACACGATATACCCAGCTCCGTGTTTTACAGAAATCCGGGTTAATAACCGAATTAGAATTACAACCAAAATTTAAATGCGTAGTTGAAGGAGTGAAAATATGCACATACATAGCCGATTTCCAGTACAAGGAAAACAATGGATTAGTAACAGTAGAAGACGTAAAGGGAATGAAAACACCTATTTACAAGCTGAAAAAGAAATTAGTCGAAGCATTGTACAAGCCGATGATCATCACCGAAGTATAACAATGAAAACTATCATTCTGGCATCTTCATTAGTCTCCCATATTCCTATAATAGAAATAATGGCTCATAGACGTTCATCCCCTGATAATATATATCCGTTTTTAAAGGTTATTCGATGCCTTATTTCAAAATTAGGTCGAGATATAACTTTGTATTCCTATCCTCGCATTGGAAGGAGCTTAAATCGTGATCACACAACTATTATGTATCGTATTAAAAAGGCTGAAGAATATATGCATAACGATAGAAAGGTAACTCTATTATATGAAGCGATCAAAGACAAAGCAAACGAACTTCATTCCTCTCAAACCTCGTCTTGAAGAGTGCGATTGGTGTTATGAATACTTTGACCTTAACGGACCAGATTGGATTGTAAATGCTAATGGTAAATCAGGACATTGGAAATGCTTTCACAGGCAAACAGATCAGCCAACTCGAAGAGAGGAAGAAGAACCGGGAAGAGATATTAAGTCTCCCTCAAGAACGAAAGGTCTCCAATGAACTTCCACCCTCACCTTTTACAACAATTCCAAGTCGTGCCTTGTCCGATATTAATATCTTACGTCATCCATCAGCTCTACAGGTGTTATGTGTCTTGTGTTCCTATGTTAATGGACAATCTGGTACAGCTTTTCCTAATCAATCTAGCATCGCTAAACGTCTTAACAGATCGCAGCAAGCTATCTCACGACAACTACTGTTATTAAGTGATTGGGGCTATGTCAAAAAGATCGTTAAACAAAATGCATTGCGTGTTAAAGGAAGAAAAGGAGCAACCTGGAGAGTGTTATATGATCCTAAAGTTACCGATGAAGACCTTATTAGTAATACATCTGATCCACGAGTTGAAGATAACAAAGTGATCGAAACATTAGAGAAAATACAACCCCAAGTTGTGAAAGATAAAGATCAAGTTACAACATCCAGAGGTTGTGTCGAAATACAACATCCAGAGGTTGTGAATAACCAATCTTATAGAACTAATAATATTAATTATAAGGAAATTAGTAGAGAGATGTGCAAGTATTATGCATACGCATTAGATGAAAAATTTAAAAGTAGAGGTCAATGGAGATGGGATATGAGACAGGAAGCAATAGCTGAAGACATATCTTTAAATGGAATAACAATTGAACAATGGAAGAAAGCTGTTGATAAAGTAATTGATTATCATTTAACCAATGCCAAACAACCACCATTTAGTTTAGGATACATCAAGTCTATGCTAATTAAAAAGGATAAACCGAGAAACACTCAGGAACTAATTAAACAACTAAGTGTATCTTTAAAAGCTAATTATATAAAACCTAGAGGTTCATAGATGTTTTGTATTTACGACCCAAATTCGGCACTTTTTCAAAGTCGGATACCACCCCCTACCCGGTCTGTCACTACTGTGGGGGAGACCACAAAAATGTTTTCCAATTTTTTATAGGAGTAATTTATGGAAAAAAAATATGACATAACGCAAGCCATAGGCAAGTACATGAAAGATGGTGAAGAGAAAACCCAATGGATGCGAATTGGTTTAATGCTGCAAAAGGATGATGGCAAGATTTCTATTAAATTAGATGCCCTTCCCTTACCAAATGGTGAGAAGAATGAAGTTTGGTTAAATGCATTTGAAATTAAAAAGAAGGAAGAATTAAATGACAAAATCCCGTTCTAAACAACGGGCAACACCCAAGTTAGGTAATCTTGGTGGAGTTCGAGAAGTTTCCAAAAAACTCAAAGGATCAGATGTTATTTTTGAGAATAGGGAAAATTTAGCTGAAGCTTTAATCAAATTAGGGTCTGCCAAGATTACGGACATTATGACTTGGAATGAAGAAGGCGATATTTTTATTAAGAAGCCAGAAGATATTTCTGAGACGGCTTTACAAAGCATTAAAAAGATAAAGGCTATTCCCAGGGGCGATAAAGTGGAGTTTGAGATTGAGATGATTGATAAAGTTCGCATTTTACAGCTTTTAGCCAAGTCATCAGGATTATTAGATCGTCAAGCTGAAAGTGAGAAACCAAGTGTTATTGAAATTCAAATGGTAGGTCCAGATGGAAAATCAAAATAATCAAGTTCATGCCCCAGAAGGATTAAAATTAGATTTTAGTACTTCCCCTGTTATATGGAAGTTTTTAAATGATAATTCTTTTGTAAGAGGTCTATTAGGTCCTGTTGGAAGTGGCAAATCGTATGCGTGTTGTGCTGAATTGTTTAAACGAGCCGTTCAACAACGACCAAGCCCTAAAGATGGCATTCGATATACAAGGTTTGCGATAGTTAGAAACAGTTATCCCATGTTAAAGACCACAACATTAAAGACATGGTTGGAATTATTTCCTGAGAGTGTTTGGGGAAATGTTCATCACTCACCCCCTATTACCCATCATTTAAAGCTTCCCCCTCGTGGAAAGGCTCATGGGATAGATTGTGAGGTTATTTTTCTTGCATTAGATCAACCCAAAGATACTCGAAAATTGTTAAGTTTAGAATTAACGGCTGGGTGGATCAATGAGGTGAAAGAGCTGCCACGGCAAGTTGTTGATGGATTAAGTCACAGGGTAGGAAGATACCCATCTGGTCAACATGGAAAAGCTTCGTGGCATGGAGTTTTAATGGATACAAATGCCCCTGATAGTGATCATTGGTACTATAATTTAGCTGAAAAAAACCCACCAAAAGGCGAATTTTCATGGAAATTTTTTCGTCAACCGGGTGGAGTGATAGAAGTTCCTAAAAAAGAAGTGCCAGAAGACTTTCCTGAAGCAAAAGGATACTTATTATCGGCTGGCAAATGGTGGAAACAAAACCCTATAGCTGAAAATGTAAGCAATTTACCAAAAGGTTACTATTACCAAATTTTAGGAGGTAAGAATTTAGATTGGATACGATGTTATGCCGAAGGAAAATATACCTATGTTCAAGAAGGTAAACCTATTTTTCCCGAATATAACGATGAAACAATGGTTGCAGACCTCGTTGTCGATAAAGATACCCCAATTCACATAGGATTGGACTTTGGATTAACTCCAGCCGGGGTATTTGGACAAAGAATGCGATCAGGTCAATGGCATATACTACATGAGGTTGTAACTTTTGACATGGGGTTAGAACGATTTGCCTTAATTTTAAAAGCCGAAATACAATCGTTATTTCCTGACAACGACATTATAATTTGGGGTGACCCGGCTGGTAGTCAAAGAGATCAGATTTATGAAGTAACGGCTTTTGATCACTTAAAAACACACGGATTATTAGCCAGACCATGTGCTACGAATGATTTTAAGACACGAAGAGAAGCTGTAGCCATGCCAATGAACAGATTAATTAACAATAAACCTGGATTTCTCGTCAATCGAAAATGCAATCGTCTGCGTAAAGCCTTATCAGGTGGCTATCATTTTAAAAGAATTGCCGTTGGCAATGGTCAAGATCGCTATAAGGACACTCCATCCAAGGATATGCACAGTCATATTTCCGATAGCCTTCAATATTGCTTAATGGGTGGTGGAGAAATGCGAAGAATGACGAGATTATCAAACGTAAATTTTAAACAAACCATAGCAAATATGGATTTTGATGTTTTTAGTTAGGAGTTAAACAATGCCACAACAGAGAAACACCATGAAACGATATTATTACCAAGTAAGATTTGACGATAATAATGGTCATTTAAATGTCGCTTTGGATGTCAATGAAGAACTAAAAGAAGATCCAGTTGAAAAACTTTTTACAATGATGAAATGGGAGAAGAAAAATCGTTTACCAAAATATTAAACTGTGTGTTCGAGATGGCTGTGACAACATTATTAAGGATGCCAAGCGACCAAACCAAAAAATATATTGCTCAGAATATTGTATAAAACGGCACTATGACTTGACTAAACGAACCCCAAAAAAATTTATGATGGAGATTAAAAATGCGTGAAAGTGGTTATTATCCAAAAATGTGTGATGAATGTTGGTCTCATAGAGGGTGTTGGTCACTAAATGGGAAAATTGTGTGTGATGTTTGCCGATTAACGCATCTAACAGGAGTATCTGTTAAAAGAAAATACTATGTAGATGACGATCCAGATTTGTATGAAAAATTAGACAATTTAAAAATTGGCGAAGTTATTAAAATAAATAGCTGGAAAGAATACAAATTTACCCAAATTTTTTTCAAAAATAATGATTGGGGCTTAAGACGAGAAAAACTGGATAAAGGCTTTAATATTACAAGAGTTCCTCAAAAGGATAAACGATATGTCTGATTACAATGCTTAATATTCAAATGTTAAATAAAGTTACAGGTTTAGAAGGCACACAACACTCTATTGTACCCTTTCATCCAAAACATATGCAAATGGGAGAGTATAGATCTTTTGACCATGAATTAATGAACGGATTTGGCAAACCTTTTGTTGCTGACAATGCTTTAGATGGATTTTCTTTTACAGCAATGTCTGACGGAAAAATATATTTAATGTTTGGATTTTATCCATTGTGGAATGGTGTTGCCGAATGCTGGATGCTTCCATGCAGTTATTTAGACGAGAAAAAATTAATCTTTCATAAAGCAACATTAAAATGTTTTTTACATATCGCTTTTGTTTTAGAGCTTTGGAGAATGCAATGTTATGTCCGTACAACGAATGGTCAAGCAACAAAATGGATAGAGATGTGTTATTTTAATCGTGAGGGATTATGCCGACAATTCGGTCCTGATAAAAATGATTATTATTTATATGGAAGGTTATTTTAATGGGTAGTATTTTTGGTGGTAAAAAAAGTGGTCCAACTCCAGAAGAGCAACAACGAGTTACTGATCAGGAAGCACGAGCAACGGCTGATGAAGTTGAAGAAGCAAAAAAATTATCAGCAGCAAAGAAAGCGAGAGGTCGAGGTGGTAAAAAACTTTTAATGTCGCAATTGAAAGATCCAAGCCAAACCATTGATCCTTTACAGAAAACATTAGGTCCAAGACTTAATCCAAAGGATGTTGCCTAATGCCAAAAAAATCCTATCCTCGAAACCCAAGAAAACAAGATAAGAAAAAAAATAAATGAAATTAAGCCCTAAAGAAATCGTTAAACGATACAAATCAGCAAATGCCCATAAAGACAACTGGCGATCTGTTTATGAAGATGCTTATCGGTATTGTTTGCCAATGCGTAATTTACACGATGGATATTATGAAAGTAATGCACCGGGGCAAGATAAAATGTCCAGGGTATTTGATAGCACGGCTATACAATCAACGCATCGCTTTGCTAATCGCATACAGTCAGGGTTGTTTCCCCCTCAAAATAAATGGTGTCGATTAATACCCGGTGAAGAAATTCCACCAGAAAGACGTTTAGAAGTTCAACGAGTTTTAGATAATTATTCCGACAAAATGTTTGGGGTTATGCGACAATCATCATTTGATATAGCTATGGGTGAATTTTTATTAGAACTGGCAATAGGTACGGCTTGTTTATTAATTCAACCAGGTGATGAGGTCACCCCTATTCGTTATACGGCAGTTCCAACTTTTTTAATTAGTTTTGAAGAAGGTCCATTTGGAACTGTAGAAAAAGTTTATAGACGAATGAGAAAGCCATTTAATGTCTTAGATCAAGAATTTCCTGATATTAAAATTCCACAAGAAATTTCAAATAGATATAAAGACAATGAAACCGAGCAAATAGAAATTATAGAATTTAGTTGTTATGATAAATATACAGGAAAATATCACTATCAAATTGTTGATGAAAGTGGCAACCATGAATTGGTGTATAGGGAATTGTCATCGTTTCCTTGGGTTATTGCCAGATATTCTAAAATGTCAGGCGAGCGATACGGAAGAGGTCCTTGTTTAACAGCCCTACCCGACATTAAAACTTTAAATCGAGTAAAAGAATTACTGTTAAAAAATGCGAGTTTAACTATTGGTGGGGTTTTCTTGGCAGCCGATGATGGTGTTTTAAATCCGTCAAGTGTAGCAATTGTCCCTGGAGCTATTATTCCTGTTGCAAGAAATGGTGGTCCTCAAGGGGAAAGTTTAAAACCATTACCAAGAAATGGAGATCCAAATTTAAGTCAGCTAATCATTCAAGATCTTGTTACAAGCATTAAACGAATTATGTTAGATGAAAATATTGCTCCTGATAATATGTCAGCAAGAACAGCAACCCAAATTAGCCATGAAATTTCGCAGTTATCGCAAAATTTGGGAAGTGCTTTTGGAAGATTAATTAATGAAACAATGTATCCTGTTGTCAGGCGAACTTTAGAAGTAATGAATGAAATGGGAATGATAGATTTACCATTAAGTGTGAATGGTCTTCAAGTGAGAATTGAACCTCAAGCCCCTATTCCAATGGCTCAAAATATGACGAAAGTTCAAGAGGTCATGCAATTTTTACAAATATCATCACAATTAGGGCCACAAGCTCAAATGTTTGTTAAACAAGATGCCGTTATTGATTTTATCGCTGAAACAATGGGTTTACCAGCCGATATTATAACGACACCTGAAGAAAGAGAACAAATGATGCAACAAGCAATGGCTATGGCACAGCAACAAGGAGAAATGAGTGAGCAACAACCTACCGAACAACCAATCCAATGATGGCTGGGAAGGTTTAGATAATTCAAATATTATAAAAAATGAACCAAGTGAAATTGATACTGCTTTTTTTAAAGCATTTAATACGATTGATGGGCAAAAGGTTTTAAATTATTTAATGCATAAAACAACAAATCAACCCACTTGGACACCGGGCAATGAACCGAGTTATGGTTATTACCGAGAAGGTCAAAATTCTATTATCAAAGAAATACAAAATAAAATAAATAGGTGTAAAAATGGCTGAAGAAACAACAGAAAATACAGAAACAACGGAAACAACGGAAACAACAGAAAATACAGACGGATTGATGGCAAGTATGGATGTTAAAGATGATACTCCTGTTGATCCAAATAAAACAATATCGCCAATTCAGGAAGAAGAAATTAAATTAGAAAAACCTGACAATATTCCTGATAAATTTTGGGATGACAAAAATGGTACAAAAATCGATAATTTAGTAAAATCGTATAACGAATTGGAAAAAAAGCTCTCTCAGAAGCCTTCTAAAGCCCCAGAAAATTATGCCCTTGATGGATTGGAAGGGGTTAATTCGGATGATCCGATGCTTTCAAAATATTCGGAATGGGCAAAAGATAACAATATTACACAAGAAGCTTTTACGGAATTGGCAAAAACTTTTATCGATGGATCGTTACAAGCTGAAGAAAATTATAAAATCAATTTAAAAAAAGAACGAGAAGCATTAGGAAAAAACGCTGATGCCATTTTAGAAAGCAACATTCGATGGGGCAGAAAAATGGTTAATGATGGTGTTTTAAGTAATGATGATTATGAACAATTAGAAATATTAGGTGGAACGGCTAAAGGCACAAGAGTTATCCAAAAAATTCGTGGAATGATGGGAGAAAAAGATATTCCTATTGCCAGTATTCAAGGAGATGCAATGACAAAAGAAGAATTATTTGCCTTGGTACAAGACGAAAAATACGCAAAAGATCCTGTTTACAGAAAAAGTGTTGAAGAAAAATTTCAAAAATACGCATCCTAGTTTTCCTCCCCAACTTGGGGCTACATTTTTTAGCCCCATTTTTTTATAATACCTAAAAGTATGCACTAGGCTTTACAAATAAAAAACATAGTTTATTATTAAAGTTGTTCGATAACTCTTCGAGCCGAACTGACTAACATAATTGTTACGTTGCGAAACGATAATCGTATGTCAGGGCTGGATGTTCCAATAACCAAGGCGATTAAATTTTAATTTTAACTTTTTTAAGGAGAAAGTGAATGGCTACAACTATAAGCCCAGCATTTTTGACCCTTTTTGAAGCCGAGGTTCATCAAGCATATCAAGGTACTGCAACCCTGAGAAATGTATGTAGAACTCGCACAAATGTTGAGGGGTCAACAGTTTCTTTCCCAAAACTTGCGAAGGGAACTGCTAGTGTACGCACACCATCTACGGATGTCGTGCCGATTGGAGGTGTATTTTCGAGTGTGACAGCCACATTAGTGGATTATATCGCTCCAGAATACACAGACATATTCAATAACGCAAAAGTAAATTTTGATGAACGAGCAGAATTGGCTAAAATGGTCGGTAATGCGATTGGAAGGCGAGAAGATCAAATTATTATCGATGCTTTAATTAATGCATCGGCTGGATCGACAGTTGCTAATACAGTCGTAACTTCAGGATCAGCGACGGCTTCAGATCTTAATGTCGGAAAAATCATAGCTGCAAAAAAAGCATTGGATACAAAAAATGTTCCTCTTCAAGATAGGCACATGATTATTCATGCAACTTCATTAGCTTCATTGCTAGGTGATGAACGAGCAGTATCAAGTGATTTCATTCAACTTCAAGCTTTAAGTCGTGGTGAAATTCAACAATTCGCCGGGTTTAATATCCATATGGTCGGTGATCGTGACGAAGGTGGATTACCCAAAGATGGTTCTAATGACAGAACTTGTGTAGCATTTCATAGAGATGCTCTTGGTCTTGCCATTGGTATTCCCCCAAAAGTTGAAGTAAACTATGTCGCTGAAAAAACATCTTTCCTAGTAGCAGCAATGTATTCTGCTGGAGCAGTAGCGATTGATGTTGACGGAATTTGCGATGTAACAACAAGGGAGAGTTAAAATGGCTTTTGCAAGATCTGGATGGAGTCCATTAGGTGGACAAGCTAAAGCTGGAATAACACCAGCATTGTATGTCTACACATCAACCGATGCCCATACTGCAATTGATGCTTCTGGTTACTTTAATGATTTATCGGACACATTAAGTGTTGGAGACATGATTATTGTCCACGGAGCAACGGGTGGCACTCGAACTGTAACCATGCATATTGTGGTTTCAAATTCTAGTTCGATAGTTGATATTTCAGATGGCACTACGATAGGTGCTATTTCTGATAGTGACTAATAACAAAGTGGTGGAGTAATCTGCCCATAATATGATGAGGTCCGTGGATGGCTGAAGGTGATACTGATGTAAATATTTGCTCTCAAGCTTTATTGCTTCTCGGTGCAAATACAATAAGTTCTTTTACTGATGGAACTGCCCCAGCTAGTGTATGTTCAAGCATATATCCACGGATCAAATCGCAAACTTTAGGAATGTATCCTTGGTCTTTTACATTATCAAAAAAATCATTATCGCAATCATCCGAAAGTCCAGCTAATTTTTGGACATATGCTTATACACTTCCTACCGATATGTTTACAGGAGTGCCAAGGCGAGTATATGCTAGCAATTCATCGTCAGCCCCAACAATTACAGGTTATGAAATTCAAGGTGATAAATTATTAACAAATCAAACGACTATTGTTGTTGATTATCAAATATTAGTGTCGGAAACAGATATGCCAAGTTATTTTGTTCAACTGCTTATTTATCAAATAGCATGGCATTTAGCTGAACCTATTACAGATCAAACGTCAAAAAGTGATTATTGGAAAGGAATAGCATTAGGTCTTCCATCTGAAAATATGAGAGGGGGTTATTTTAGACAAGCCATGAATATTGATGGTGCTGGTCAAACAAATAATGTTATTTCCGATTATATTCTGACTGAGGTTCGTTGATGTCGAGAATAACGCAGTATCAAGGAAATTTTGCTATAGGTGAAATTGACCCTTTGTTACAAGGAAGAATAGATATTGAGCAATATAATTCGGCTTTAGATAGGGCAAAAAATGTTGTCTGTATGCCCCAAGGGGGTTTTGAAAGAAGACCGGGTTTACATTATTTACAAGATTTATCAAGCCATATTGGGGCAAGTTTTACAACATTAGATGCTTTAAAATTAGTTCCGTTTACTTTTTCAACAACAGAAAGCTATATGTTAGTTTTTTGTAAATACGATACAAGCAATACTCGAATGTTTGTTTATTCCAATGGTGTATTAGTTTCCAATATTAATTCATCAGGTAATGATTACTTAGTTTGTGCTTTGGGTGATATTGATTTAGATCGAATGTATACTACGCAAAATGCCGATACTTTAATTTTAGTCCATGAAGATATGTCTCCTAAATCTATTGTAAGGGGTGCAAGCAATTCAACTTGGACATTTAGTACATTATCTTTAACATCCCCTAAACACGCATTTACACTTGCAACAAGCAATCCATCAGCAACATTAACTCCTAATGGAGTAAGTGGTGCAGTTCAAGTTGTGGCAAGTTCAGGTGTTTTTGCATCGTCTAATGTGGATCAATATATTAATATTACTAATGGTTTTGGAAGAGCAAGGGTCGTTGAATATGTTAATAGCACAACTTTAAAAGTTATAACAGAAGTACCATTTTATGAAAAAGATGTTGCTATAGCTTCTGGGTCTTGGGAGTTAGAAACAGGATATGAAGATGCAGTATCAAACACTCGTGGCTGGTTTCGTACTTGTACGTTCCATGAGGGTCGCTTGTACATGGGGGGAAGTAAATCTCTTCCTAACAGTTTGTTCGGATCAAAAGTATCGCAATATTTCGATCTTAAAGTAGCTGAAGGTTTGGATGATGATGCTATATTTGTAACATTAACAACCGATACAGTTAATGCCATAACAGCTATGCGATCTGGTCGTGATTTACAGATCTTTACCAAAGATGCCGAGTTTTTTGTTCCCCAGGCAGACCTTGATCCTATTACTCCTTCAAATATTGTTGTTAAAAATGCAACGAAACGAGGAGCAAAAGAAGGAATAAAGCCTGTATCGGCTGAAGGTGGTACATTATTTATTCAACGAGAAGGCAAAGCTATAAGAGAATTTTTATTTTCAGATGTTGATTTAAGTTATCAAGCCAATAACATTTCATTATTAGCATCTCACCTTCTCAAAACACCCCGTTCAATCGCTCTCAGAGTCGCTACAAGCACCGATGATGGAGATTTACTACTAATCACTAACGATAATGATGGAACGATGGCTGTGTTCTCTATATTACGAAGCCAAAATGTTGTGGCATCTTCGGAGTTTGTAACGGATGGAAATTTTTTAGAGGTTGGTGTTGATGGAAGTGATATCTATACGATATGTCAAAGAGTTCTGCCGACTAATGTTAGCAATACAATAACTGTTACCGACTACGCAAATATAGCTGTTGGTACGCAAATTGTTTTAAAAAAGCATGATGGTACAACGTATACAATACAATCCGAAGCAGCCGGGGGATCATCCCCAAGTTCAGCATCAGGAAATACCCATTATTTTAGACCAAACACAGATAATAACACAACGGCTGATAACATCTATACTGCCATTAATGCTATTAGTGGTTTTACAGTTTCTAACCCATCAGCAAATGTTGTAACAGTTGTTAGAGATGATGATGGTTTAAGTAATGTTACAGTTACATCAAGTGATGCGACACGGCTGGCAGTTACAGATTTTGTAGGAACAACCAAACGATATTTAGAATTATTTGATGAACAACGATCAACTGACAGTAATATTCAATATTTTTCAGGAGCAACTGCCCCAGATCAATCGTTACCGGGAAATACAACGTGTTCTAATTTATCACATTTAGAAGGGAATGCTGTTAATGTCATTCGGGATAATTTTGTATTGTCTAACAAAACAGTATCAAGTGGAGCAATTACCTTGGATGAAACACCCACCAGTTTTGTCGAAGTTGGATTACCTTACGAAGTGGAAGTTAAAACACTACCAGCCGAGCCAAGACTGCCGTCAGGAGCAAGTATTTCAAGGAAAAAAAGAATACTTGAAGTAACTCCAGTATTACATACAACACAAAATCTTGCTATTAATGGATTTGAAATTCCCTTTATAACTCTTCCTTATACTTTAGGAACTATACCTACAAGTTTTACAGGAAGAAAACGAATTGCTCCATTACTGGGATATAGTGATGAAGCACAAATAACTTTTACAATGACACAACCCCTCTTCGCTACAGTTTTATCTGTCGAATACAAACTATCAACAGGAACATAATATGGCTGTAATGTTAGGCACAGCATTAGCTGGAACATCAATGGCAACGGCATTAACTGTAGCTTCGGCTGGAATGCAGATTATCGGTGGAATGCAAGCCAATAAACACTACAAAGGGCAAGCTGAATACAAAAAACTAGAAGGGCGAAGTGAAGCAGTAAAAGCAAAAAGGCAAGGTATTGAAGTGATGCGAAATATGAGACAAGCCCTATCATCTGTAAATGCTGTAGCTTATGCTGGTGGAATTTCTCCTGAAATGGGATCAGTAAAACAATTTGCATCATCGCAAATATTACGACCTGGTTATGATGATGTTTTAACAGCAAGAAACAATGAAGAAATGATTAAATTATCAGCCCAATCCCAAGCCAGAGATTTACAATTTGCTGGAAAACAAGCCATGATGCAAGGCTTTATAGGATCATTTAATACATTAGGAAAATATGGTCAATTTCAATCACAATTAGGAAGTGTTCCAACGGGGTCAGCTACTTATGGCTAGAGTAAATAGATTTGATACCTATCGATCACAATTAGCTCCTGTATCTTTTAGAGGTCCATCTGGCATTGGGTTAAGGGAAGCTCAGAGAACGAATGCAATGATGGTTAATTCCTTAAACAATATGCTTGAATTTAATATGAAGCAAGAAGAGGTAATGACTGTTGTTGAAGCTGAAAAATGGGGTGCAGAAAATGCTGTTACAATTGAGGAATTAAAAAATAGTTTAAAAACTGGTGAAGATCCCAATGAAAAATTTGATATGTCTACAGTTTTTGGAAGAACAGCTTATCAATCCTCTACCGAACATTTAAAAAATTCTTTAGCTAATTCAGCCAAGCAGCAAATGAATAGCATTATGATAGATGCAGAAATTAACAAATTTGAATTAGATACAGTTAGTGGAAAATTAGAAGCTGTTGTAAATGAATTTTCAAATTTAGCTTCAGAAACATCCCCTATTCTTGCCAATGCTTTAAGTTCTAATTTAAAAACAGTAGCTTCTGGTCACTACTATAAATATAGTGGTGAACTTTATAAAGAGAAAAGAAAGTTTATAGAAAGTCAAGCTCTTATCAGTATGACCGAAGAAGTTAACAATTTAGGTACAAAACTTAATGGAATAATAAATAATACAGCAGTTTATACTAATGGTGAAATTAATAAAGAAAAGACAAAAGAAGCATTAATTCAAAAAATTTATGGTGATAATGGTGGTAAAAATATTTTTAAAACTGAATTTTTAAGAATAGGACAAAATGCATTTTTAGATAAAGGATCATTAAAAACACAATTAGATAATTGGGATAAGTCTTTTACACAAGCTATAAACAATTCAATTATTACAACTTTAAACAGTCAAGGCAATCAGACCGGGGGAATGGCAAGTGCAATTGAACGAGGACAAGATACTGGTATTCCAACAGTTGATGCCCTTTTATCTGGAGCAACAGATCAACAAAGAATAGATATTGCAAAAGCTATAAGAACAACGAGAGCAAATGAAGTATCGTTAGAAGCATCCGAAAATAGTCGTATTGAAAAAGAAAACGCACCACGAGTAGCAGAAATAAAATCAATACTGTTTTCAAATATCCTTAAAAGAGAAGAACTTAGCTTAGAATTAATGAAGGAGTTAAAACGACTAGATGGTGTTGCATATGGTGAGATGTCTCAAAAAATTGTTGAAGCATCTTATAAAAAACGTAGTGTTTCTGTGAAAGAAGTTTTTAATGAATTAAATAGAAAATTATTGTTAGGCACATTAACACAAGACGATCTTATTACTCATTATGACGATTTATCGGAAGCCCATATTGATAAATTTTTTACAGAATTAGAAAAGGAAAGAAAAGAAGGTGAAACACAAGAAGGAATAGATTTTAAGGATGCCATGATTATTGTTGCTGGAGAATTGGAGTTTGATTTAGAAGCAATTATTTTAGGCAAAACAGATCCAAATTATGCAAAAAGTAATGTGTATTCTCGCATTAGAGGGGAATTAAAAAGTAAACAACTTGAAGCAAGAAATAACAATAAACCTTTTGATGCTGTTACAGTAGCCAAAGAATTAGTTGGAAGTATGGGTTATGAAATTCAATTAAAACTTTTTGACAATAAAATTGCAAATACTAATGGAATAATTCTAGCTTTTAAAAAGCAAGAGGATGACAATAACAGAACATTCACAAAAATATTAGACAATATTAATAATCCTAAAGATATGACACAAGCCAATTATCAAGATCTTAAACAAGCTTTAACGACTATGCTTACAGACAAATCTGGTAGTGGACTGTTAGGTGATGAACAAAGAATTACAATTTTTATAAAACAGATTGATGTAATACTAGAGGATTGGGGGAAGTATAGATGACAATGACGGAAGATGAAGTCTTTAATGCTATTAATACTTCAAAAATAGTTCGCCAATCTGGACAAGAATTTTTTATGTCTGTTGATGATAATGGCTATGGTGAAATCCGAACTGTTCCCTCATTTTTTGATAATTATGCTGATGCACAAATGAAAAAAAGTGAAGCTATTGAAGGGGCTGTTAAAAAAGCTGGAGATGTTATTACGTCTACTCCTGAGTTTATTTATGGTGGAATTAAAGCTGCTCCTGTTGGTCTTGCTAAATTTGGGGGAGAAATGATGAATACTGTATTCCCTTATTATAATGATAATGTCGTGCCGTGGTTGGAAAATAATTTGCCTGGATATAACGAAATGAATGAGTATTTAAATGATGTCTTATCACCAAAATCAAAAGTTCAAGAATATGGGGCTATGATTGGAGAACCATTAGGACAACTTGTTGTTCCGGGTGCTGGTCTATCAAAAGGTTTAAAAGTTTATGGCTTTGGAAATAAATTTTTACGAAATGTTTTAGGGTATGGAACAGCCGAAGTTATTGGCATGACACCTGATGAAGAAGGTTTATTAGAATTAGGCACAATGCTTTTTGTAAAAAATGAGATGTTACGAGATGCTATTTTTGAAAGTTTATCAGCTAATGAAGATCTCCCTTATTTAATGCAAAAAATTCAAAAAGCTCCCCAAAGATTTTTAGAAGGTGGTTTAATTGGTGAAGGATTAGATAAAGCTTTAGAGAGTGTTGGGGTATTGTATAATGGAATTAAAAATAGCCCTGAATTAAAATCATCTTTGGAGAAAATTGGAACTGATGCACAAGCAAGGTTAGATCAAGGTGGGGCTACAGTTAGTTCATTAGGTGTTGGAGAAATTGATACAGCAATTGATACGCAGTTAAGTAAACTAGCACCTAGCAAAAATGTTGATAATTTAAATTTCTATTCTAATGCACTTGATCAAGCAAAACTTATTAAACAAGAAAAAGGCACAGGCGAGCAGTTTAGAAATATGCTTAAAAATTCTGGGGTTAAAAAAGATGAAATAGAGTGGACTGGTTTAGATGAAATTCTCAAAAAAGACAAAGTAACTAAACAAGAAGTAATTGAGCAACTTGAAAACAATCGTATTGCATTACAGGAAAATGTACGAGATGTATCTTATGAAGAAAGTCAAATGAATTTTAATGATGATCCTTCAATATCTGTTGGCTTAAATATGGCATCACCAGAACAAATAGAAAAATTAAAAGCTAATGATACAGTTATGTTAGCAGAGGATGCCTATGGACCAAATCATCTTGAAGGTAGAGCAAATGAAATGATTGAAGACGGACATCTTGAAGAAATCACAAATATAGAAACTCAAGAACAAAGAAACAATTTTGAAAAAAATAAAAAGAAAATTGCTTTAGAAGAGGCTGAAGCAGAATACTATGATAACCCAATACGAATATATCAAGACAGTAATACAGGCTATGTTATTACAGGCAATGATGATTTAGGTTATCAAATATTTAAAAACATAGAGGATACCAAAGGTGAAGGTGCATTTAAAAAAGCCTTAAATTATGGAACACCAGATGATGACCCTAGAAGAATTGGACAGGCTGAACCAGACGTAGTTTATAATCTTGAAGAGGCTAAAGTACAAGCATTGAGATACGCTGAAGATAATGAAGATATTCAATTTGGTACAAATATTACAAAGTTTGAAAATGAAACATTACCGGGTGGAAAGAATTACCGAGAATTTACCATTGTATTAGCAGATGAAAATAATAGTGCCAAACTTGCAGATGTTAATTATGATGCGTCACATTGGGAAGAAAGCGATGTATTAGCTCATATAAGAACTAAAGATCGTATAGCAGAAGATGGTGGCAAGGTTCTATACATAGAAGAAATACAAAGTGACTGGGGTCAACAAGGTAAGGATTATGGTTTTAAACTTTCAAATGATGAGTATATAAAAGTAGAAAAGCAAAGAGATGCTTTAATTAAAGATCATCAAAATGAAATAAATAAATATACAATTTTACAGCAAGGCAAACAGATACCTTTTGCAGATTGGTTTTATAAAAGACGAGAAGAAATGAACCCAAATTTTGATTCAACCATTACAGATTATATTCGTTTACAACAAGCATTTAAAGAGCAATTAGTTGCTGGGTTTGTTTATAAAGATGGTAAAGATGTTCGTATATCCACAAGAGCGATTGAAGAAGGGTATGGTGGGAATGTTGATGAAATTACTCAACTTTTTGAAAAAACAAATCAAGTTTCTGCACAACTTTCAAAACGTACACCTAAAGCACCATTTGTAACAGACACAAAAAAATGGACAGCCCTTGCCTTAAAGAGAATATTAGCGAGAGCCGTTGATGAAGGTTATGATTATGTTTCTATTACACCTGGGCAAGTTCACGCAGAGAGATGGAACAGAGAAGGAAACAAGGAATACTACGATGTTATTATCCCTTCTGTAGCTAAAGACGTTTTAAAAAGCACAGATAAAGGTGCTATAAGTAAAATTACATTAGCAAGAGGTTTGGTTTCTAATAAAAAAATATTAAATGAGAGCTTTACAATAAAAATCACACCTAAAGTAAAAGAAAAAGTTTCGGCTGGACAGGCAATGTTTGCTGTACCATTGGCAGTTGGTGGAATGAGTGCATTAAACCAAGGAGATCAAGATGGCTAAAACGAAAGGCATAATAAATTATTTAAGAAGCCTAGAAAAAAAACAAGATGGTATTCGCATAGGTGATGATCCATCAGAAAACATTCTTCAAGGTCAAGGTGGTGAGATTGTTGTTAAAAGTTCTACCGATGAAGCTGTTGAGAATTTAAATAAAGCATTACAAGAAGATGGATATAAAGGCAAAGGATTAAACCTTACACGCATTTCTGAAATATTTACTGATGGTATTGAAGGTGACAATTTAAATTTAGAAAAAATTTTAATTAATATAAAAAAAGACAATCAAGAATTATTTGATTATTTGCGTAGACCAACAATGTCTATGGAAGAAATGATTGCATTAGCAGAAACTGCTGGGGCAAAGAAAATTACACAAAAATTATTAAAAAGAAAAAAAGGGCAACTTTTACCAGCCGAAGATTTTGTTGGTGGTTTATTAATTATGATAAGAAATGCTCAAAAACTTGAGCAAATGGCAAAAACTATTTCGTCAGCAAAAGACCCTAAATTTTTAATGTCAGAAGATGAGCTGCTAAAACTTAATCAAGAATTTAAATTATTATTGGCATTGCAAGGAAATATTTCAGCACAAGTATCAGGATTATCATCCGAATATGGTCGAGGTTTAGGGGTAGCTGGAAATGTACAGAAATTAACTAATATCAATATTACAGGCTATACCGATCAAATAAATAAGTTAGTAAATAATATGGATCAAAATACATTGGAATATAATGCAAATATGTATCTTGTTCTTCCTAATGCTGGCAAATTGGAATTGGCTGAAAAAGGGTGGTTGTTAAAAGGATATGATGTTGCAATGGAAATTTGGATAAATCAAATTCTTGGATCTCCAGTAACCCATGCCGTAAATATAGCTGGTAATTCTTTATTTCAAATGCAAAGAACTTTAGAAACAGGTTTAGCAAGTGTTATATCGGAAGTTAGAACTTTAGGGGGTCGTAGAGGGAAAACAGGCGATAGAGTTTATTTTGGTGAAAGCATGGCTGAAATGCATGGTTTTGCTTTGTCTCTTGCTGATGCCTTACAATCGTCTGCAACAACTTTAGCTCTTACTGGGCAATCAAGTGATTTTCTTGGTAAAATTGATTTAAAGAACAAAAGAGCTATAGGAAATACAGATAATCTAATTGATATTGCTGAACAATTAAGACGAGGTGAATTTACAAGTTCTGCTATTGATACCATAGGGATATTAACACGATTACCGGGAAGGTTTTTAGCAAGTGAAGATGAGTTTTTTAAGGTTATTGCTGAAAGAAAAGTTTTGTATAGAGAAGCCTACCGACATGGCATGATAGATTATGAAACAGCTTTAAAATCAGGATATACAAAAGACCAGGCAAGTGAAATGTTTACACAAAAATATGAAGACATTTTAACAAACACAGATCAATATACGGATATAACATCTTTAATGAAAAAAGAAGCTGACATATCTACATTTACGAAAGATCCTGAAGGTGTTTGGAAAACAATGGTTAATTTTGCAAATTTACCCGGTGGAAAAATACTTGTTCCATTTTCAAAAACTCCGACAAATATTGTGCAAGAAACTTTTGATAGAACTTTAAATTGGTCTCCAGTTTATAAAGCAATAAAAGGAAAAATAGATGGCAAAGAAACACAAACTGGTAGGGAATTTGATATGGCTATGTCAAAACTTACTGTTGGTGCAACTACTTTTAGTACTATGGCATTGATTGCAAGTGGATATTTTGGTGATGATATTGTTATTAATGGATCAGGACCAACTAAAGGAAAAGCTAAAAAATTTATGACAGGAGCTAAAATACCACCCTACTCTATTGGTGTTAAGCAAGATAATGGCGAATATAAATATATTACTTTTTCTCGATTTGACCCTATTAGTGGCATATTAGCTATGGGTGCAGATTATGCATATTATGCTAATAATACTGGACCAGATGATCCAGCTCTACTAGCTTTAATGAAAGCTGGTACTTTAGCTTCAGCCGAATATTCGTTAAATTTACCTTTCCTTCAAGGATTGTCTGATGTTGTTAAGATTGTGCAAAATCCATATGATGACAAAGACCATATTATGGAAAGATTATTTATACAATTTCCAGCAGAAAAACTATCCGAAATTGGTTTGACAGCTACAGGAATGGTTAATCAATATACAAATTTACCTATTGTAGGATCAACATCTTTTACAAGAACTTTAGAGAGAGTTCAAAATCCTACAGCATCAAACACAATGTTAACAGAAAGACAATTATTACAAATAGAAGATAGTTATCTACCAGCAGCTTGGAAAGGTTTTTATACGGCATTAAATAGTGCTAAAGCTGGTAATCCAATGTTTAGTAGCGAATTAGCTCCAGCATTAGATTTTTGGGGCAATCAAATAGAACAAACTAATGGATCTTTTTTTGAATATTTTTCCCCTATAAAAGTAAAAGAAGGTGGTTATAACCATGTTGAAAAAGAATTAATTCGTTTGGCTGAACAAGAAGGTGATGTTTTTTCTAATCATTCTAAAAAATTTAATGGTGTCCAACTAAGTGATGAACAATACAATGAGTATGTTACCTATATAAATTATTGTGACCCTATTGATGATAGAATTGGATTATTTCCTAATATGGAAATTCCTATACGAAATGGTGAAACAAAATATGTTTCTGGAGATAGTAGTTATCGTGCCAATCAATCATTATTAAATGCATTATCTACTGAAATATTAAGCCCAGAATATTTAAGTGAAATTTATGATTCCGAAAAGTACAATCGTTTGTCTGCAATACTTCAAGATAGGCGAAGTTGTGCTTTAGACAAAGTAAAAAAGGAACATAGTGACTTTGCTTTATATGTTGAACTAAATGGAAGATAGTATACAATACCTAAAAGGAGTATCTAGGATATGACTATTTCATATAACGTAACGGAACAAACAAGACGAACCCAGCATACAGGCAATGGATCGGCTGGACCTTTTACTTTTACATTTCAAATTAACGCAACTTCAGAAATAAAAGTTTATGTTGATAGCACTTTAAAAACAATTACCACCCATTACACAGTTGCTTTAGATAGCACTACTGGTGCTGGAACTGTTTCGTTTACATCTGGAAATTTCCCAACAAGTTCCCAAACAATTACATTATTATCAAATGTGTCTATGGCACGGACATCAACCTATACAACTGGTGGCAATTTAACAGCAAGTTCTTTGGAAAATGATTTTGATACCCAAATGTTTTTACATCAACAAAATGATGAATTGTCTTTAAGAGCATTACACATTCCTGAACATGATACCATATCAAGTGCTGATATGACTTTACCATCAAAAGATAATCGTAAAGGAAA
>MDTB01203327.1_pt1 | contig 22935 bp, 21 predicted proteins | sample 811161 | NCBI WGS metagenome assembly MDTB01 (sample SAMN05326650, study PRJNA326480) | marine metagenome | isolation source: seawater | place: Mediterranean Sea | collected 2009
ACCATGTGAGAAATTGCATGCACAAGACCAAGGCCTTTAAGGAATGCAATTCCACCCAAACAAGAAGCCACTAACATGGCTCCCCGGGCTTTAATGTTATTGGGCTCATCGACTGCAAGAGTTAGATTCTCTGAAACAAGCGACAAGCTTTGCAAAGCGGCTCCATCGCACAGCGGATGAAATCCAGGTACACAGTAACCTTCGATTGCATGAATCATCGCATCCGCACCTGTCCATGCTGTCAATGTTCTTGGTAAATCAAGCGTGAGCTCTGGGTCTAAGATTGTAATTGATGGCCTTAACCCTGGATGACATATACAAAATTTCATACCTTTGTCTGTATCGGTTACCATTGCTGTTCCCTCCGTCTCTGCTCCAGTACCTGCGGTCGTGGGTATAGTAATCAACTTCGGGAATGGTTCATCATTGCTGATCTTTGCTGGCTCTTTTTCCCATTCAAAGTCCCATAATGGGATGTCATTATTGGCTGTGAGGCATATTGCTTTAGCACCATCCATTGCGCTTCCGCCACCGATCGCAATGACGGCATCATGATCACCAGACTTATAGTAAGAGGAACCAACAGATATTTCGTCATCTCTTGGGTTTGGAGAAATTTCTGTAAAGATGCCAGAAGATAATCCAGCTTTATTTAACAGATCGATGAGTTGAGATATAAACGGAAGGTCTTGACTGCTTTTGTCTGTGACTATTAAAGGATTATTGATATTCAAAGATTGGCATATTTCACTGATCTCATTGATTCTTCCGGGCCCATAAGCAATAGGTATCGGGAAAGTCCAATCATGGGACTTTAATATCTCTGTTGCATTAAGTTGATGTATATCCAATATATCTATCTCGAGTCAATCAAAATGATCAAAATAAGTGTCAATATTGTAACGTTTAAATCGTAATTTTTTGATATTGTTTTAATCTATTAAAGTTAATTCAATCATCATATAAAGGAGCAAGGAATGAGGCTTGAAGGAAAAACAGCAATTGTGACTGGAGCAACTGGAGGGATTGGAGCAGCAACATCTAAGAGATACCTTGAGGAAGGCGCGAATACAATTCTGGTTGGAAGGTCAAAAGAGAAGCTAGACGATTTAATTGACAATATACCTTTTGCAGAAAATGCACTGATTCATGTAGCTGAAGCGACTGATGAAGATGCGGTCATAGATTGTATGAAAGTAGCAAAAGAAAAATTTGGTAGTGTCGATATCGTTGTTGCGAATGCTGGCACAGAAGGGGTTGTTCAACCGCTTACAGAATTCACTGTTGAAGAATTTAATCATTTATTTTCAATCAATGTCACAGGAGTTTGGCTTTATATGAAGCATGCGATACCAATCATGAAAGAACAAGGATCAGGCTCAATCATTGCTGTTGCATCAGCAGCTGGCTTAGTCGGATTCAATGGCTTGTGTCCCTACTCTGCTAGTAAACATGCTGTGTGCGGTTTGGTTAAAACTGCTTGCATTGAAAATGGACCCTTTGGAATCCGCGTCAATGCTCTCGCTCCAGGCCCCATCGATAATCGAATGATGGCTTCACTAGGTGAGCAGTTAAACCCAGAGGATCCTCAGAGTGTGAGAGATATCGTTACTGATCTAAATCCTATGAATCGATATGGCACCAATGAAGAAATCGCCGATCTAGCACTATTCCTAGGATCTGATGAGTCTTCATATTGTAATGGTTCCGTTTATTTGGCTGATGGAGGTTTTACTGCAGGTTAGATGAACCTTATTTGACCAGATCCATGAACAAGGTATATTGGAATAGATATGATTAAAAGATTCATAAAAGGCACTTTGAAATGGTCATCTCTAGCGCTCTTGTTTGTCATCATGACCACTTTTGTTCCAGCAACATTTGGGATGTATGGCCTTTATTGGGAAAGATGGACAACTTCCATATTGGGCAATCCTCTCAGTCCTCGGTTCTCTTGGTACAAGCCATTGGAGCTCACACAAGGTAATTTTGTGGCCCCACTTGAGACAGGCTCGAGCGATATACCTCAAGATGTTTTTGAAGCTGCAAGCGCTTACGCTGAGGAAAACAATAGCAATAGCCTGGTTATTCAGCATGAAGGCAAGATTGTTTTCGAACGATATTGGAATGACGCACAATCCGATTCTTTATTTGGTCTCCACTCTCTAACAAAAACGATGAATGCAATCATGATGGGCCATGCAATCGAAGACGGTTATGTGGAATCTGTCGATACAGCTGCGAGTGTTTATATAGAAGAATGGAGAGGCACGCCCAAAGAAGAAATAAAAATACGCGATTTACTCAATATGGCTGGAGGCTTAAAGGAAGATTATGATTTCTCACCAACATCGCAACGAATCCAAAGAGTCATGGGCCTTGATATTGCCACTGCTAACATCAATATTGGTGTAGATGTTCCTCCCGGCACTGTTTTTTCACATGTGAACCCGAATAGTCAGATGCTTGGAATCATTATTCAGAGATCATCTGGAAAGCGATTCAGTGAGTATTTCTCTGAAAAATTATGGCAACCTCTTGGAGCCAGAGACGGTTACTTCTTTGTGGATAAAGAAGGCGGCATGGTGCATACGGATTGCTGTATGTGGGCATCAATAAGGGACATGGTTCGTGTCGGCGAGATGTTGATGAATAAAGGCGTTTTTCAAGGCGAGCAAGTATTGCCTGCCGGATGGGTTGATGAAATGATTACGCCCTCAAAGGCAAACCCGAACTATGGCATGCAGATATGGCTTGGAACCGAACATAAAGAATTCAGACCATACGATGCTCGATTGGAATCCTTTGCAAACATTCATAGAGAACCTTATAAAGCTGAAGATGTTTTTTTTATGGATGGGATCGGTAAGCAGAGAATCTATATTGTCCCATCAAAATCATTGGTGATTGTAAGAACCGGATACAACTCTAGAGAATGGGATGATTCCATGCTTCCTAATTTAATTATTGAGGCATTGAATTAAATTATTCGACTGGGTAAAACCAATCGGGCCCCACACAATTTTCTGTTAATTCAATAATGAAAGTAGAGTTTGTCTCAGGAAAGCCTTCATCTATTGCAGCTCCGGACGTGTCGTTTCTTGAGTCCATTGTGCAGTTAATTCCGTCATCATCATTGTCAACCCAGGCATAGACCACAAGTCCTGTATTGCCCGCTGGATCATAATCAAAAGATCTTTCAAAATTTGTTGACTCTACTGAGAATGATTCAATTTCATATAAAGGATGCTGTTGAAAACCAATGCCAGACTGAGAATGGAAACTTGATACATAGATGGTTTTATCTACCAAGCTTTGTTCAGCTGTTACTTCAACCCTTATTGTTTTCTTTTCAAATTCCTTCTCACCTTCGGAACAACCAGCAAGCATGAACGAAGAAAAAAGTATGAATGAAAGGATATGAGATTTCTTTTTCATTTTTAGTTCCATCCATTCATTCTAATAAATAAAAATGTTGATGGGTAAAATATGTTTATAATCTATTTATGTCATTGTTTAAGAAAGCTCATCTTGGAACCTTCTTAATTTCCCTCTTTTTTATCAGCTCATGCACTGTCATTGAGACGGAGTATGTTTTTTCCGATTCCAAATATGAGGTCAAGGAGAGGGAATTCTTGCTCGACTTTCAAAAGCTTGAAAAGCAATTACCAGTCAGGGTTTCGTATCCCGTTGGTGAAGGTCAGTTTCCTATAATCGTTTTCTCGCATGGGAATGGTTCTGAAGGCTCAATGTACAAGGGCTTCACTGATAAATGGGCGAGTCACGGATACGTGGTTATCCAACCCACTCATATGGATTCAAGTTCACTGGGTTTTCAAATGAATCGAAACAGCATGAGAGAAATGTATCAGCAAATGTTGTTTGTCACTGATTCTCGTCGTCAAGACATGAGTTTTATTTTGGATTCTCTGATCGAAATCGAACAATTGATACCGGAGCTTAAGAATAAACTTGATCAAGATGAAATTATTGCCGCTGGACATTCAATGGGTGCTGCGACAGCCATGCTTGTATCAGGGATGACATTGGTCAATCCAATGGATGGCTATAAAGAAACCTCCGATGAAAAACGTTTTGACGCATTGTTAATGATCAGTGATCCAACAAACATGGCATTAATGCCGCCTGAGCCATGGAAGGGAGTAAGGATTCCTACATTCATCTCAACAGGCACAAATGATTTCAGCGATGTTGGCTCGGGAAGAATGAGTGCGCCATTTACATATCAAATACCTGAGAATTTGCTTCAATCGTCTTCACCCCATCATTTTGTACTGATAGAGGGCGCGGACCATTACATGGGAGGCTTGATATGTCGTACAGACGTACCCGGACCCTTTCAATACGAGGAACTCCGGATTGCATCAAATATGAGTGTTGTTTTTCTGGATGCTTACGTAAAAAATAATCGAAAAGCATTGAGGAGTCTTAGGTATGGAAACTTATCGGTTCAAACAAAAGGAAAAGCTTCTCACTCTTTGAGGTAGATAAAGATTAGAGATCAAATACTCGTTCAAAGTTGCTTTCAAGAACGGCTTTCATCTCCAAGCCTGTGTAACCAACCTCTTCCATTGCATCAATCATGTTATTTAAGTGACTGGCAGTATACCCAGGGAATTGCGGACCATCCGATCCATAAATGACGCGATCAATAATGCCCTCTTCTTTCATTCTCTTTAGGTAAATGGGCAGTATCTCAGATGCTTTTCGAGAACCAAGAGCACCCGGCTCTATGTAGACATTTTCATATTTCTTTGCAAGCTCTATGCACGAATCAAGATATGTGAGCTTAACCAAGAAGCTGTCATAACCGCTATGACCCATTATAAAGATTGCGCCTGGGTATTTTTTAATTGATTCTTCAAGGTATAAAGGATCGACGTAAGGCGGTTCCATTCTTGTGTAAGGATTTGGACTGGTTCCGGTGTGAATATATAAAGGCTTTCCCAACCTCTCAGAGATATCATAAATGCCATCAAATCTCTTATCATCGAGTCTCATTTGTTGATGCGCATGGGCCAATTTTATTCCCTTGCCTTGGTACTTGATTAAATCGGCTTCCAGCTTCTTCAGTTCTTCCTCAGAGTTTAGGTTCCAATGATCAGTTCGAATACTATAAAAGCCAAACATCCTCTCTGGATGATCTTTAATTTGCTCATATAAAAATTCATTGCTTGCGATTCCCGTAGTGTCAGGACTATAGACCGCAAAGATTCCAGCACGGCGGATTCCTGCATTATCAATTTGTTTAAGCAAACCTTCTGTTTTGAGTCCACTGCTCAGTAAGCTTGATATCAAGAACCTAAATGCTTTTGGCACTCTTTCCGAATATCTCTCCTTGTAAGGCTCGGTCAGAGCTTCCCATGTTCCCGTATGAAGATGCATATCGATTGGATCAATTTGTATGCCTTCAACGTTTATTCCATATACAACCTCAGCATCTGCTTTGATGAAATAGTTATAAACAAGACCAATAACGGATAATAGCAGTATTCCTTTTAAGATTTTCTTCATAAGATTAGTCTACTATTTTCAAAACTTTTGTGTCTAGTTATCAGTAAAGATGGAAAAACTAGTATTAAAAACAATAGTTTACTGAATGACTGGATACTCAAGTTTGAAATCATCGCTGGTATCAGTGTCTTCTTGATCGAATGTATTGGCATAAAGATGGCCGGCATAAACAGCATGAACAACTGCCCCTGGGGCATTTGAGTCACCAATATTTTGAAGCGATTTAATTCCTGATGAGCTTAAATCAGCTTTTCTAGAATTGAGCTCACTGTAAAGCGAATCATTTTGTTTTCTGTATCCAACAAGCACCAATGAGCCTCTATCGATATCAGTTTCCTCATGACTCACTTTGTGAATGGTTTTTACAGAAGAATCCTCTACCGTGATGATGCGATTCTGGGTAAACACTTTGATGTCTTTTTCTAATAACCTCAATTGAATTTCATCTATTTCATTGCTATTGAAACTCCAGGGTGAAACTTTATCAAATGGAGTGATGATCGTTACTTCATGACCAAGATCCTTTATATACTCGGCCATTAATCCGCCCATATAGTAATAATCAAAATCAAAGATTATCACTGGTGATTTTAGTTCACAGCCATTTAAAACATCCTCGGGCGTAATAATAGTATCCGTTTTATCAATCAATACCGGTGCGGATTTTTCATCCATAATTGAAGGTTGCCAGGTTGACCCCGTGGCTGTGACAACATGATCAAATCCCAGTTCTAAAACATCATCAGGGCTCAATGCGTTGTCTAAAAAGACATCAACATTGTTTAATTGATTGATCTGATTGACTCGATAATCAACCACTCTTTTATAGGACGTCATACCTGGCAGCTTTGACTCCATATTGATTCGTCCACCAAGCTCCTTATTGGAATCAGCGATTGCAACTGAATCCCCTCTTCTTGCGAGCGACAGTGTTGCTTCCAATCCAGCAGGCCCGCCTCCTATAACTAGCACCGAGTTATCGGAAGATTTAGACTTTATCTTTTCTGGATGCCAACCCCTTCTCCACTCCTCTCCCATGGATGGGTTTTGCGTGCAACGAACAGGAATGCCTTGGTTGTAGCAAGAAGCACATATATTGCATCCTATGCACTCTCTAATATCGTCTTCTCTTCCTTCTTTTAGTTTATTTGGCAGAAATGGATCGGCTATGGACGCTCTTGCTGCACCCACAAAATCAAGAATGCCATCATTGATTTGCTTGGCCATAATGTCGGGCGAAGTAAACCATCCCACGCCCACGACAGGCTTTGAAGTGAGTTTTTTAACAAAACTATTATAGGGCTCCATGTGACCAGACTCAGCAAATCTTCCACTCGGACATTCTTTAAACCAAGAGGACATTTTTATATCCCATAAATCGGGAAATTCACCGTTTATCTCAAAAAACTCATGCGCTTCGCTTTCGCTTGATTCGCTTTTAAAAGTCAGCAATTCGTCAGTGGACATTCGAACAGCGATTGCGGCTCTATCGCCGGCAACTTCTTTCATTTCACTGATCAATTCCCTCATGAGTCGAGAGCGATTCTCGAGGCTTCCTCCGTATTCATCAGATCGATTATTGAATGTAGGATGAAGAAAATGGTATGGCAAAAAGCCCATTCCTGCGTAACAGTAGATAATATCAAAACCGGCCTGAATGGCCCTCTCCGTTGCAATCAAATGCCATTGGATTAAATCTTTGATGTCTTTTTTGTCCATGACTTTTGGAGCCGTCAGGTGCATGTCCATCAGCTCACTGACTTTTTGTTGTATTCCGGAAGGTGAAATGGGAGGCATTCGAGTGTGTCTGTTTGCTGTGTAGGCACCGCCATGAAAAAATTCAATGCCAGCAAGGGCATCGTGTTCATGAACTGCCTCTATCATTGGGACATGCGAGGTAATGTCTTCTTCTGACCATAATCTGGCAAACGGAAGTGGCCTGTCATCGCTTGAGGGATGAATGGAGCAATAACCTGTATTAACAACTCCCCATCCGCCTTCTGCTTTTATTCCTCTTTGAGCGGCTCTTGTGTTTGGCATATCATTGCCTGCACCCATGGCATGTGGGACTTGATAGAATCTATTTTTGGCTACCTTCGGGCCTATCTCAACTGATTCGAATAATTTTTTATATCTCTCATTCATCGGCTTCATTGAATTTAACTTGCATGAAGAATAATACGCCTAATATGGCAAAAACGCCTCCACTATTGAGCGCAATTACCCAGTCATATTGGGCAACCATTATTGGTATCAATGGGGTTGCTAGCACTCCCCCTAAATTGCCACCCGTATTAAGGATCCCTCCAGCAGCTTGTGGTTTGTCTGAGATGAAACCTATGGTTGACCAGAAAGGACCTTCCGTCAGTTCAATAAATCCATAACACAATGATAAAGACAGAACCGCAAGATACGGATGTTCCGTGATTGAACCAAATAAGAGAAAACCGGCGGATGGTATGAGCCCAACGATGATGGGTATTCTATGACCCCAAATGACGCCATATCGCTTTTGTAGTCTGTCACAAAGAAAGCCACCGCAGGTCGCTCCAATGGCCCCCATGAGAAATGGCAAGCTTGCGAGCATGCTTCCTTCCAAGACATCAAAACCTCTTATGTTTACAAAATAAATGAAGATCCAGGAATAAAATATGAAGAAAACATAATTCATGGACATATAACCCAATGATGTGAATAGTATATTTTTATTTTTCAGTACTTCTTTAACCATAGGCCAAGTCATCTGATTGTTATTGAAATCAGGTTCTCCTATGAGTTCTAATTCTGCCTGGTTAATATCGGGATGCTCATTGGGCCAGTTCCTAGAGTACTTCCACCAAACGATTGTCCCTATCACTCCCAATATAGAGATTAAAAAAAATGTTGATTGCCAACCAAAATATTCAGCTAGATAAACAATTATTGGGGGCGTTGAGGCAGAACCAAGTGCCAACGCCGTTGAAGTCATTCCATTGGGTAATGCCCATGAACCAGAGGGAAACCATCTTGCTATAACGCCTCCTGCAGTGGCCGGAAACAGAGGACCTTGAAAGGCGCCTAATAGAAAACGACAGATAAACAAAAGAGGAATCATCAATGCGATTGAAAAACCACCCAATACAATAAAGCCAGAGATGATCGTGATCAAAGTGCAACCAACAGTGCAAACTATCAATGTGCTTTTGGGACCAATCTTTTCAGAGAGCAGCCCGCCTGGAAATTGAAACAGTGTGTAGCCCCATAAGAAAGATGAAAGCAGCCAACCCAATTCAATCTGAGTGACCCCATAATCGTCCATTAGGTATTTGCCAATGACTGAAAGATTGCCTCTAAAAACATAAGCTATGTATCCCAAGAATAGAGTAATGAAGAGGACTCTCCATCGGATATTTGTCGCTTTTATTGGTTGCATCAAAGCTTAATTCCCAGTCTATCTTGAATATATTTTCTGATATCCAGGCTCTCATCTTCCATTGGCGCATAATACCCAAATTTAAACGCTTTAGAGCTCATTCCTTTTTGAACCCTTTCGCAAATATCCCAATCTTGTTTGTTAACCAAGTCCCAGAACTCAGATGCATCGCCAGGATCAAAATCGGACTTAACCACTTCGTTTGGATGAAACAAAATACGGCAGTCTATCATTGTTTTGGTCGGTGAAATCGGTCTCAGAATAAATGCAGCAACGTGATCCATCGATAGGCTCATCATTAGATTCGGATAAAGTGCTTGACCGAAATGATTGTCTTTTTCTGATTCATTGAGTCCTGGAAACGGATCTCTATTGGTTGTTCCCTTGAACGTGAAAGTATTGGCACCATTTCTGTGAGGCACACCCTTTTCCCAATCCAGTCCATTTGCACCGTTTTCTTTGAATGCGGGGACAATGCTGACTAATTCTGGATGAACCCCGGCACAATGATAGCACTCGTTGTAATTTTCAAGTATCACCTTCCAGTTTGCTGATACCTCGTATTGATAGGATCTTGACGAAACCAGCTCATTCAAGGGGTAACGAATAAACTGATCACTTATATTTTTGATGTATTTCTTGAAAGAAGATGGTTTTTTATCGAGATTTATAAATATGAAGCCACCCCAAGTCTCGCTCTTCACTTTATTCAAATGAAACTTCTTGTCTGCTGTATCGACATCCAGATGAGGCGCTTTGTATAAACTTCCATCAAAGTTATAGACCCATGAGTGATAAGGACACATGATGTTCCTTTTCAATGGGCTTGATTTTTCATCCCCAAGTATTTGACAACCTCTGTGCTTACAAAAATTATGAAAAACTCTAATCTCATTATTTTTGTCTTTGATGATGAAAAAATTCTCATTGCCAATTTCAAAGATTTTATAACTGCCAACGGAATCCATGTCTTCTTCTCTGCAGCAACATATCCAATCCGAGTGAAATATATTATCGAGTTCCTGTTTAAAGATCTCATCATTGAAATAGAATTTCTTATCTAGGCTTTTTTCCATTGAATCTAGAAAACACCATAACCTGCAGATTTCATTCTGTAGTTATGCCCTGCTTCTTTGTTTTGTTCTAGAAGTTTAAATTTTTCAATCTCATCAACCTTAGACTTTCGATCAAAACTATCCATCGATAATCCCATGGAGTGATTCGCCTCTAAAAGCTCATTGATATTGGACTTCATCTCTTTCTGGTATTGTTCCAATGACTTTGCGACACTTTTTTTCTCGAACGACTCTTTTGGTGGCAAAAGACCTAAAAGGTGATCCACGCACTTGATTGTTGTATTCATTCCCTGACTTCTTCCCGGGTGCAACCCATGACAAGCATCTCCAATAAGCACTATATTTTCTTTAGACCAATTCTCGGCAATAATCATCGATGGAGGATAGATGCCGGCCGAGTACATTTTCAGGTTCTTATAGGTTGGCACGAGTTGACCTATAAAATCTTGATACTCCTCTGGACTCATTTTTTTCCACGATTTTATTTCGTCACGATTTATTGTCAGCCCAATTTTGCATCCACCTTTTGCTCTTGGGATCATCGTGACAATTCCTCTGTCCGTCAAATATGTTCTCAGATTGTTAAAGTCATCTGCCTTGTATTCATCGGAAAAAAGGACTGCCAACGCTCTCTCGTATCTGAAAGAGGTCCTCTCGAATTTGAAATATCTCCCCATGTTCGAGGCGACACCGTCAGCAATCATGATCATTTTAGTTGCGACAGTTTTAATCGCTCCATCTTTTGATTTAATTTCAAAGACGGATTCCTCATCGTTTGTTTCTATATGCGCACAAGAAACAATGGGGCACATAAAAGAAAAATTTTGATTCTCTTCTGCCGCTGACACAAATACACCACTGATGTCCTCGTGATTCATGAACATAAAGTAAGGCTCAGGTATATTCAGGTTGGATACATTTGCATCCATCAAGAAATTTGCATCTTCATCAAACCACAAAGAACCAGCCCTCTTTTTTGCCCCGCTCTTAAAAAAACGATCCAAAACATCCCAGTTTCCTAGAATTTCACAAACCGCAGGCTGAAGATGATCGCCTCTAGCTGTATCTTGAGGTTTTTCTGATTTCTCGAGTAATAAAACTTCATACCCCTTTTTTGACAATGCACACGCTGCAGCTGATCCAGCTACACCTCCGCCAATTATTAAAACTTCAGTATTGATATCTGCCATTATTGAAATGTATCCAGGTATTTTGGTTATTAATCTAAATCCAGTCTATTCAAGACATAGTCTGATTTTAAGTGATCCCAACGTATTTTTACAATGATGAAATCATCATGCGTGGCCCAAATATGAATCGGTGGCCAGTTCTTCATATCCTCTCTTCCATCCCAAGTGATTTGGTAATAGTTCACCTCAAAGTTTCCTGCAGGCACAGAAATATTTTCTTGTCCATGAAAGCTTATGTATTTTTCAGTCAGCATAATGCTTGGTCCCGTATTCCCGTGTGCAGTTTTAGATGTCGTGACAACGTTATTAAAGTGTTGTTTTTCCGATGGGCGACTCATATCAAAGGCCGCACATCCCCATGCATCATTACTGACCGGATGTGCTCCAAAAGATTGAATTGGGCCTTTGAGAATCTGCTTTTGAGAAGCTCTTCCCGCTTCTTTTGTAAAATTCTCACATTCAACAACATCACCGAAGAACTTAAACCAACCCGAACCTTTGAACACTCCATCAACCGAGAGTCTGACAAACGCATCTTGCGGGATCCAGTTCTGATCAACTGTGTATGTCACATCTCTTAAAAGATCTTCTTGGTAGATCTCACAAATCGCTCGAAGGGTTCTGTTCAGATTCAGATCTTTTGTGATGACGAAATTTTCATGCCCAACCTGACCTTTATCGTCATGTAAATATAAGACCTCACCGGATACCGATCTATACGGATCATTAGACATTCTATTGATACATATTGAGAATATCTTGGACGAGTTCCAAAGCGGTTTTACCGCTATCTGGCAGTTGCTCATTTGATGTCTTTAGGGCATGTGAACGCCCTCCCCAATCAATGACTGCTGCAGCACCAGTTAGTCCACCACCAAATGCAAGAAAGAGTATTTTGGAGTTAGGCTTAACTTTACCTTCATCGAGAGCTTCTGTGAGAGCGATCGGTATTGAACCAGCTGATGTATTTCCATACTGATCTAAATTAATGATCATTTTTTCCATTGGAAAATTACATCTTTTGGCCGTTGCTTCAAGAATCCTTCGGTTTGCTTGGTGAGGAATACAAAGATCAATGTCATCAACACTAAGACCAGATTCCTCCAAGGCTTCTTCTGCTAGTCTTGCCATGGTTTTGACTGCATTTTTAAAGATCTCTTGTCCTTCAAAACTTATGCCAAAGAAATAACCTTCCTTTGGATCCTTGATCTCCATACTTGTTCCAAAGTTTTTCAGCATCAATGCTTCTCCTAAGAATGGATCACAAGTCATTTTAGAAGAATGCAGCTTAGAATCTGTATTCGTTTTTTCTATTAATACTGCCCCTGCTCCATCGCCAAAGAGAACAGCAGTATCGCGAGCAGTCCAATCGAGGAAATAGCTAACCTTCTCTCCGCCAACAAGTAGAACATTGTTAAATATTCCCGAGTGAATCATTGAGTAAGCAGTTGTTAGGCCATAAACAAAACCTGAGCATGCTGAATTAAAATCAAAAGCGGCAGCGGTGTTGTTACCAATATTCATTTGCACTCTAGATGCAGTACTGGGGATTAAAAATTCCGGCGTACAAGTGGCCATCATTACTGCATCAATTTCATTGGGATCCTTATCAGCTGCGGCAAGAGCATGTTTTGCGGCTATGGTTCCAATTTCACTTAGCGGTGCTTCTGCTATTCTTCTCTGTTTAACACCGGTCCTAGTGGTAATCCACTCGTCATCGGTATCCAGAATAGACTCAAGATCACTGTTTGTTAGAACGGCAGATGGAGTGCATTTACCCCAGCCTGTGATTTCAATTCCCATGCTATAGAACCCCCTTATAGCAATTAGTTTACATTATTTTTCACTCACTCCCAGCCTCTCTTTTAGGAGGGGGCTAGTGGTTGTGTATTGCAAACTCACTTTCTTTCCAGGCGTAATTATCGCTTTCGCAGCAAAAGCCGCTAGAGCTGCCTCATGAAAACCACTCAAAATGAGTTTCTTTTTCCCTGGGTAATTAGAAATGTCTCCAATGGCAAAGATTCCGGGTATATTCGTTTGATAAGATTCTGTATCCACACTCACAGATTTTTTGGTGATACCCAAACCCCAATCGGCTATCGGTCCTAACTTTGGAGATAATCCAAAAAAGACCAGCAAAACATCACCGTTCAGACTGAGTTCGTCTCCATCAGCATCAATAGCCAGTTTAAATGAATTATCTGCATTCACTTCAAAGCCAGATATTTTGCTATTTTCATAAAGGTTGATTCGATTTGATTCTGCAAATGACTTGATCGTCTGAACGGAAGATTCTGCCCCTCTGTATTCATCTCGACGATGAATCAGACTGACCGTCCCACCGTTTTCTTGGTGATCGTTTGATTCTGCATAATCGATTGCCCAGTCCAATGCAGAATCTCCTCCCCCTGCTATGATAATTTTTTTGCCGTAGAAAGATTTTTTATCTTTCACCCTGTAATGCAACCATTTGTCCTCGAAATCATCGATCCCTTTGAGCCTAATTTTTCTCGGTTGAAAAGATCCAACTCCGCCAGCGATAAAAACAGTTTTTGCAGATATGGTCGTACCTTTTTGGGTTTCTAGTTCAAATGAATCGTTGCTCTTTTTTAGTTCTGTTACCTCATCGCCCAAAATTATTTTGGGAGAGAACGGCTCGATTTGTTTTGAGAGATTTTCTATCAGTTCTTCGCCCGTGCAGACGGGAATACCGGGTATGTCATAGATTGGTTTATCAGGATATAGCTCTGTGCATTGACCACCAATCGTTGGCAAACTGTCTATTAGCACAGAATCGATGCCCAGTAATCCCAATTCAAAGACTTGAAATAGCCCACAAGGCCCTGCGCCAATGATTAGTGCATCTGTTTTAATTTTCTTTTCAGACATATTCTTTCATTCCAGACATATCAACAAACAAAGGATTAAGTAGTTTTGTGATATGAAGATTCCAACTCAACCCCTTTCCACTATATTTTAATTCACTCAGTCTTATTATTTCATCCATTAGCTTGAAGCAACGTTCATGATCGATATTCTGATCAAGCATTCGTTTCAACCCATTTGGAAGATTTTGATCATCATTACTTTTCAATAATCTTATTTCTAAATATTGGAAGATCCAACTATAAAGTACTCTGAGATTGAGTTCGATGTCTTCACTCTTCCATGAGTCTGAAATTTCTGAAGGCTTTATTTTTCCATCAATTAAGCCAGTTATTTGTGAAGACATTGAATTTATTTGATTTATTAACGTCTCATGTCCGATTTTACTTAAGAGAACTGGTCGATTCCCAAATACTGACAATATTGAGATCCAGTCTGCGTCTTCTCTTTCTCCCAGCCATTTGATTGTTTGATCAAAACTTGGGTGTCCACAATTAATGATTTGAGAGCGGCTGACAATGGTTCTAGGCAGCTTTCCTGATGATTCAGAAATAAGAATAATCATTGTATCTTTGGGCGGCTCTTCGAGAATCTTTAGTAAACTATTTGCTGCAGGATAAGTCATGGATTCAGCGGGATAAATGATTCCAACTTTGCCTTTACCTTTTAGGCTGGTTAATAATAGTGAATCTTTTAAAGATCTAATTTGGTCAATACTGATTGTTTTTTTATCTTCCATTGGTGAAATAATGACTTTATCAATGGTCTCACTTGAATTGCTTTCCTCGAATCCAAGGAATGTATCACTTAAAAACTCAGCCAGCGCTAAACGGCCAATACCAGAATTTCCTAGTATCAAAAATGCATGGGCATTTTTATGCTCTTTAATGTTCTTTTCTAGAGTCTGATATGTTTCTCTTAACCATGGATATTCGTTAATCATGACCGAACATTGACCATTGAGTTGATTAAGATTTTAATTTGATTTTGAACATCCTCTATATCCTGCGATGCATCAATCACTTTGACTCTGTCTTCGAAGATTTTTGCCAATTCAAGGTATCCGTTCCTCACTCGACCAAAGAATTTTTTATCTTCAGACTCAAATCGATCGTTTGGGTTTAATTTTCTTCTACTGGTAATAACTTCAAGAGGCGCATCTAATAAAATTGTCAAATCGGGTTCGAAATCTTTTTGTATCAGAGCTTTCAATTGATTTACCTTTTCAAAACCTAGCTCTCTTCCAAAGCCCTGGTATGCAAAGCTCGCATCGGTAAAACGATCGCAAATAACCCATGTTCCGTTTTCTAGGGCCGGTTTTATAATTTCATTGATATGTTTTTCTCTTGCAGCAAATAATAAAAGAAGTTCTGTCATGGGTGAAAGCGTATCTTTCTTCTCAAATAAAAGAATGTTACGAATTTTTTCTCCAATGCCTGAACCCCCGGGTTCTCTGGTGACAAGGGTTTTGCACCCCTTTTTATTGAGCATAGTTTCTATAAATTTGGCATTTGTGGACTTGCCAACGCATTCAATGCCTTCGATGGTTATAAATTGACCCAACATGTATCTTTTGTTCCCTAAAAAATAGCTCTAATTTAAAGCTATATACTATCAGTTATATTCGATAAGGTTGATGAGAAATCCGTCAGGATCATAAAAAGACATTTCCTTGTAAAGTCCGGCTTTAATGTACTCACTGTCTTCCAACTTTTCATACTCAGTTGGCTCAACCAGAAATGTATAATCTTTCTTTTTTAATTCCCGATAAATCTTTTTGTGATCTTTTGTGCTCAAAACAATCACACTTTGTCCGTATTGAATTTGTGCAGTTTGAATTGACTGGTTCTTGTCTAATTCAGATGAATTGATTTCAAATAAAGCAATCAGCCCATGATCCGAGCTCTCTGACTGAAGATAGCTGATTCTGACAAAGCAGTTTTTGTCATGGATATTCATTAATTCATTGAATGCTTTTGTTTGGATGGTCTTGCTTTCAACTTCTTCAAAGCCAAGTATGTCTCTGTATAGCGCAAGTGATTTTTCTAAATCACGACAAAAAAGAGTGATTCTTGAAATCGGCGTTGTTTTAAAACCTTTTTTCATGGATTTCAGAGCCTCTGATTGCATTCCAAAAAATGACCGTCTGGATCATACAATCCAAGCGACTTGACGTGCACGTCATTGCCATCGGCACCGGGATATATTGTTTCACTCAATGGCGCCCTCATTTTTGCTCCAAACTTTAGAGCCTTTTCGTATAAATCCTCGACATCCTCAACGCCAACCACAAAGACTGATGAACCAAATTTAAAATCAAAGTCCACAGGAGGAAATTGCTCCTCAGGATCAATTGGTTTCAGCAACCCAATCATTCCAATGACTGGATCTTGTGCTTTGAGAATGATCAGATGAATTTTGTCACCTTGTTTTGTTCCAGGCAGAAGGTCATTCTTTACAGTTACTTCATTGTTGTAATAGGTCTCCATGCCTAAAACTTCTGTATAAAAGTCATAAGATTTTTGTATATCTCTTACTTTAAGAGTTGTTCTTCTGATCATGTTCTTCATGCTTTCTATTTTCCTAAAATCATTGAAATTACTCAAAAAAAAACGGCATGAAATTCATGCCGTTTTCTAAAAGTTGTTTAACCGCTTTTATGAATTGCTATTTATGTAGTCAATAGCCGTTTGAACTGTGGATATATTCTCGGCTTCGTCGTCTGATATTTCAATATCAAATTCTTCTTCCAAAGCCATTACCAGCTCGACTGTATCCAGAGAGTCGGCCCCAAGATCATCAATAAAGCTCGATTCATTCTTAATTTCATCAGCACCAATACTAAGCTGCTCAGCAACGATGCCTTTTACTCTTTCTTCAACACTCATGTTTTTCCCCTAAATTAAACAAAAGATTGTTGTATTTTATGGTAATTGCTTCTTTTCTCAAGCAGTTTTAAGCAATATATCATTCCATGTGCATCCCGCCGTTTACGTGAATGGTTTGTCCAGTTATATAAGAGCCCGATTCTGAGGCCAAAAATAGTGCCACTTTAGCAACATCTTCAGGTGAGCCAAAACGATTCATCGGGATCTTATTCATCAATGCCTCGCTGAGCTCGCTTTTGATGTCTTTTGTCATATCTGTAGTAATGTAGCCAGGCGCTATATTATTAACGGTGATGCCTCTGGACCCAACCTCTAATGCCAATGATTTTGTGAATCCAAGAAGTGCCGCTTTGCTTGCACTATAATGAGCATTCCCTATTGCACCAATTGATCCCACAACTGAGCCAATGTTAATGATTCTTCCTTTTCTATTTTTCATCATTCCTGAGACCGCAGCTTTGCATAAATAGAATGCAGAGGATAAGTTTGTATCAATAATTTTTTTCCAGTCATCGTCCTTTATTCTCATCAAAAGACTTTCCAAACTGATGCCTGCATTATTGATAAGTATTGAAGGCAGTAGGTCTCTTTCCTTCATTTCCTTGATGATTCTATTTACATCTTCTGAGTTGGAAACATCCAATACAACCCCCTCACCTTTGGAAACACCATTATTTACTCTCTGGGTTATTGCATCCGCGCCTTCCTGTGTCGTAGCAGTCCCAATTATGTAAGAGCCAGATTCACCAAATAATTTAGCAATTCCAGCACCAATGCCTCTAGATGCACCAGTGACCAGTGTTATTTCATTTTTGAGTATATTGTCAGAATGCGAGTTCATGGAATAATTATACTGAAAAGCTATTCAATTTCAGATTTGCTTTTTTCGATCGCGTCGTCATTTATGTCTAAAAACAATGAAAAAATTAAACCCAGACAAGTAATGCATGTAATGATCAAGAAAGAAGTCTGATAATTGCCGGTTAGATCAAAAAATAAGGCAGTCATGACAGGACCAAGACCTGATCCAATTGTATCTGTAAGATTGATTAGGCCCGTGATTTTTCCCAATGATTTCAAGCCAAATAAATCTGCAGATAAAAGTTGTTTAAGAGTATAAATTCCACCAAACCCTGTTCCAAAAATTCCCAAACCCAACCAAATAAAGACAGCATCTTTTGTTCCCGCTGCAACAGTGAGGAGAATTGAACCTGCAATAAAACCCATGAAATAGCAAATCAGGACTTTTTTTCTCCCAAACTTTTCTGCAAAAAAACCACACGATATTTTTCCTACAAGACTGCCCATAAATAATATTGTTGCACTCACCGATGCCACTTGCCTATCAAAACCACTGTCTCTTAAAAATAGGAATGCATTGGTGGTCATTCCCATCATCGTATAAAAAATACACATTGCCATGAGAATTAAAAACCAAAGGTTTTTAGATTTAAGTGCCTCGGTAAATGAGAACCCGTTCATCAAGGAATCTTTTTCATTTGATGATGATTTAATTTGGACAGGCCTTTCGTGAAGTAAAAACAGTACTATGAAGATCATTATCAGAGGGATAAAAGCATTGAAATAAATTACAGATCTCCAGTCCATATAATTCATCAACCAAGCATAGAATGGCGTTAGGAAAGCAGAACCTATGCTCGATCCAGCCGCCATGATTCCAAGACCCAGTGCTCTATTTTTAGTAAACCATTTTGAAATCAAGATCACATTGGTCAATGAACCAACAAAAATTAAACAGGGTCCAAAGCCTAGATAAATAATATATATATCAGTGAGTGTCTCTACATCAACAAAAAGAAAGTAGAGCATTGAGAATAGGAGCAAGCCGGTGAGCATAATTGGCTTGACACCAAACTTATCGGCAAAAGTACCGCTGAGAAATCCAAAACCTGCAGCTGACCAAATCATAATAGATTCCCTGAATTTAAGTTCGGCCCTTGAGATGGGTTCTCCAGAGGAGTTCTTGAGATTTTCTAGAAGCAAATCATCAAAAACCGTGGGTCCACCAAATGTCATTCCGTTGACAACCATCATCAATAGAAAAGAAATTGCAAGTATGACCCAGCGGTAATTTGGTTTTTTATTTTGAATAATCGATATCAAGCTTATCTGCTTTGTTCTATTGCTTCATCATCAATCTTGAGCATTGATGATGATATTAAGGCAATCACTAAGAGAGCAGAGATAACTAAAAATGGCAGCAGATAGCTTTGCGTAGAATCGTAAATAACAGCTGTGATGATTGGACCCAGTCCTCCTCCAATTGTATCTATTATATTGATCACTCCCATGATCTTTCCAATCGCAATAAGACCAAATAAATCTGCCACAAGAAGCTGAATAAGAGTGTATAGACCGCCCCATCCTGTTCCATAGAGTGTAAGACCTATCCATATCAATAATGGATTCTTATAAAAGATCGAACTTACGATTAACAGTGATCCCGCTAACATCATGGCAACTCCACCAACAAGCACTATTTTTCTTCCTATCATTTCGGCTAACTTGCCGCTGATGACTTTACCAATAAAGCCGCCTATGAAGATTATGGAGACACCGGTTGCAGATATTTGTGGAGAGTAACCTTCCCCATCTAACATTAGGAATACATGACCAATCATTGCCAGTATGGAATAAAAAGTACAAAAAGCCATGACGGATAAGAACCAGAAATTTGATGACATTAATGTTTCTTGAAGTGTGAAGCCTCCCTCGATACTGGATGCTTTGAAATCATTTTTGGCTTCATTATCTTCTTTAGTTTCGACGTCTTCAGGTTTCTCTTTAATCAATGCAAACAGAATAGGAGCATAAGCCAATGGGATTAAAGCCAACCACATCATTACTTGACGCCAGTCACCATCACTGATGGTTAGTAAATAAGTATTTATTTGCGGAAATATTCCATTTCCAACACTGGTACCAGCAAGCAATACCCCAATTGCCAAGCCTCTATTATCGTTGAACCATTTTGATATAAGGACGACATTGATGACCATTCCAGACACGCTCAAAACGATCCCTTGAAATATATGGATGATATACATATCAGCCAAAGAATCAGACTTCGCATAAAAATAGAAGGTTGCAGATAACAAAAACATGCCAGAAACCATCAAGGAACGAACCCCTACTCGATCAATAATGATGCCTGCTATAAATGCAAAAACAGCAGTAGACCAAAGCGTGATTGCATCCTTAAGCTTTAATTCTTGCCTGAGAATTTCCCCGCCAGTAACCTCAGATAAATAGTTAAGTAGTTCCCTATCGAAAACAACCAATCCACCCAGCGTTAAGCCGTTTGTGAAAGTTATTGTGAAAAAACAGACCGCTAATATTATCCAGCGATAATTATTTGGATTTTTAATGGTTGAATTCATTCAAAGTCGAGAAAAGTTTTATACTTCATGAAAACATACAGTATTCTATACCTAATCAAAAGTATTATTTAAAAGCATTAAAAACTTGGAGTTAAGTATATGTTGAAGTCAATAATGATGGTGACCATGCTGGTTACCAATCTCAATGTAACCGAAGAAGCGTATAACGAATATTTGGATTATGAAATCGTATCGCAGGGCATTGTAGACGAGGATCTTGCAGAGGTTTGGGGCGCTGAAGCAATGGTTGATCATCCCTATACAATTATGCAGCCAAGCAGCGGTGAACCGGTTTATTTAAGATTCATTGAGGATGAGGAGAAGATGAATTATAGACCTATGGGGACACATGGGTGGAATTCGACCGAAATACTCGTACAAAACCCAGATCAATTAGCTACTGAGCTTGAGTCATCAGCGTTTGAGATCATTGGCATGCCATACGACTTATACCCTACTCCAGATGCTCCCAGGGCAATGCAGGTTTTGGGCCCATCCGATGAAGTTTTATACTTGACCAGAATCATTCCGGAAGGCTCAGGTTTTAATCTGGGTTCAGCACAATCTTATGTTGATCGAGTGTTTATAATGGTACTCGGTGGAGCTTCGATGGAGTCGTTAAGAGAGTATTACAAGACTTCATTTGATATGCCTGTAACAGAAGCTTCTGATTGGAAAATCGGAGTCCTTGCTAGAATGAATAATCTTCCAGACGATTCAGTCTTTCCTCTGGCCTTAGTTGAGTTTGAAGAGAACTTTTTGATAGAACTTGATGAATGGAATAACGGCGATACGTTTGAGTCTAGACAGGTGAAGGAAGGTCATCTTCCTCCATCCACATCAATGGTTTCATTTTCAACAAATTCCATTGATCAGATAAATGTTGAATGGAAGCATGAACCTCAATCAATAGATGCTTTCCCATATAATGGAAGCAAGGTTGGTGTAACAGTTGGGGTTGCAGGAGAATGGATTGAGATTGTTGAGTGGGAATAATTTTTATACCCAATTATTCATTCTATTTGTAGGGATTATTGGGAATTAAAATTTATGTCACTTGATGAATATGTAAGTTCGACATGGAGTGGAGACTATGAATCTCCAATCAAACCGCCTGAGACTGCTGATGTTGTAATCATAGGAGGTGGCATTGTAGGCGTTTCTACAGCTTACTTTCTAGCAAAAGAAGGCATCAAAGTATGTTTATGTGAAAAAGGCTATATCTCAGGCGAGCAATCTGGAAGAAATTGGGGGTTTATTCGAATACAAGGCAGAGATGAGAGGGAAATCCCAATGGTGCTAGAGAGCCAGAGAATATGGAGGCAATTCTTATCCGAGACAGATATAGACACTGGTTACGAGGAAGGCGGTTGTTTATTCACAGCTAACGATGAAAAAGAATTACAAAGTTTTCAGCCATGGCTGGAATTGGCAAAAAAGTATGATATTCAAACAGAGCTTATTGATCAAAAAGCGCTCAGAAATGAGGTTGGCTTAGCATCCAATAATTGGATTGGAGGAATCCTTACCAGGACAGATGGGAGGGCTGAGCCTCAAAAAGCAACACTTGCAATTGCTAGAGCTGCTGAAAAACTCGGCGCCATAATTATTACAGGCTGTTCCGTTAGAGGCATTGAAACCTCCGGAGGAAGTCTATCTAAAGTAATAACGGAAAAAGGCTCCATAGATACATCAACTGTTTTATGTGCTGCGGGCGCATGGTCTTCATATTTTTGCAGATCTCTCGGTATCAGCGTTCCTCAATTAAAAGTGAGAGGAACTGTAGCAAGAACAGATCCAATAGAAACAAAAATAAATGGCACTATCTTTGATAAAAAAATAAGCATAAGGAAGCGAAATGATGGCGGTTATACCCTTGCCCATGGCTCAACATTTGATCATGCAATCACCCCTTCAACTTTATATTATTCTCCAAAATATATTCGAGCATTGATCAATGAATTCGGTGTATTGAAATTATCTATAGGAGGGGATTTTATTGATGAATTAAACGCACCAAAGAAATGGGATCTCGATAAAGAGTCTCCTTTTGAAAGGAATAGAGTTTTAAATCCAAAACCAAATAAAAAGACCATTGCTCAAATACAAAAACAACTGGGAGAGGTTTACCCAGAATTAAGAGATGCGAATATCGTTGAATCATGGGCTGGGATGGTTGAAACAACACCTGATGTTGTTCCGGTAATCTCACATATAGATAAAATTCCAGGTTTCTATCTATCCACAGGATTCAGTGGTCATGGATTTGGCATAGGACCAGGTGCAGGGAGCGCAATTAGCAAAATGATCCAAAACAGTCCTACGATTGATTTGAAAGAGTTTCGCCTGGAGCGTTTTTTTGATGGTTCACCAATAAGAATTGAGGCTGGTATATAAGTTTCTTAAACATGTATTAGAAAGTAGTTACAAACTATTCTTTATTTTTCGAAATATTTGCCTTTCTTTTTTAAGCCTTGGAACACCTCTTCTCTCTTTTCCATTTTTGCAATGAAGGTTTCTTTTAAATCGTCTTCATATTTCATTGCG
>MDTB01213291.1_pt1 | contig 22926 bp, 15 predicted proteins | sample 811161 | NCBI WGS metagenome assembly MDTB01 (sample SAMN05326650, study PRJNA326480) | marine metagenome | isolation source: seawater | place: Mediterranean Sea | collected 2009
CATTACTTAATGGTTCAATTGGTGGCGAACAGTTTGCTGATGGTTCAATAAAAACATCACACTTAAAATTAGATGATTTGGAGGATGTTTTATTTAGCAATATTGATAGCACAAATATTGAAGAAAAATCTGTGGATCACCAAAAAATAGCGACAAATAGTATTTATACGCTTCATTTTGTTGACCAGGCAGTAACAACCCAACATATCTTAGCTAATATGGTTAATTCAACGAATATGAGTGTAAACAACATTGGTTTTCGAGCAATTACATCAAAAGACATTAAAGTTGAGCTATTGAAATCTGAATACTTTGCAACAGGTTCTGCGACTGGTATCAATATCGCTCACCAGGTGCTTTCAACCACGATGTCAGGCTCGACTATAGTTGATTCATACTTTGTTTATCAATTGCCGCCGGGTTCAACTACACCAGCGCCACAAATTCAAGGGCATCATATTAGCCAATGGTCTAACCTTAATAACATGACCCCTGGCGCAATTCACAGTAACCATATTCAATCCAACCAGCTATTTAATATCCATTTCGATAATCAGAGCATTGAATCTACTGACCTTACAAGTAATGTGGTTGCCGACACGCGGACTTTAACTTCACCTGTATTCATTGGGCGACATTTTAAAAACGGAGCACTCACCAATTCAAAGTTTTTTGATAATCCAACATCTAATTTTCAGATTTTAGCGAAAAAGATTAAAAATAATGCCGTTACTAATGCTGATATCGGAGATAATGCCGTGACCCCAGCATCGATTAAAGACAAGAATATTGTTGGTCGACATATTATGGATGCAACAATTACCAACCTTAAATTTAGCAATAATTCGGTGGGCCGAGAACACCTGGTTACTGGTGCTGTTACCACTGAAAAAATTCAAGACAACACATTGCTTGAAGCTGATTTTTCAACTCGCCCAATACACGGCCAACATATCGTGACTCAATCCATTACCTCACGGGAATTGGCTAATAATGCCATTACGTCTGCAAGTATTGGCAATATTATTGGATCTCGCCATATTTTAGACAAGACACTTGATGCAGAAAAATTCGCAACAGGTGCTATAACGGCTCAAAAAATGAAAAACTATACCATTAGTTCAATGAATATTGGCAACGAAGCCATTACAACCCGCCATGTCGGTAGTAATAAAGTCGTCACATCCAACTTTAAAGACTCTGGACTTGATTGGAAAGACTTTATGGGATCTCTCCCTGGACATTATTTTGCAGATAACTCGATAGATTATGCTAAAACATTTGATGACTCTGAGATTGATGCAAAAAAAATCATAGACAAAAATGTGACAAAAGCAACCCTCAATATTCCAACATTTAATATCAACAAAATTGCGACCCCTCTCGCAGTTAGTAAAGGAGGGACTGGCTTGACATCTTTTATTGATAGCGCCCTTCTTTTCACCTATACTTTCGAAGGATTTTCAGGAACTCAGGAAACTAGAATGGGTCAAGATTCAGAAATTAAATACGATCGAACCACCAACATTTTATACTTGGGAGTCCCGAAGGTCACGCCATCTAACTATAAAGGCATTATTACGACTGGCAATGTTCTTATTGCAAATGGATCACTTATTTTAAAACAATATTCACCAACACTATTCACCTTTTTAAAAGCTGATCAAAACAATGTCATTAGCACTCATTTCAAGCAATCCTTATCTTCGACAAATGACAATATGGATTTAAAAACAAAAACGCTTTATGTAAAAGGTCGTTTAGTCACCAGTTTTTCTGATAACCTTTCTAATTATGCAGCCAATGCATTAATCGTTAATAAATTTAGAATTGGCCAAACGTACATTGCAAATAATCATCAACCGCCAGCGAACGGATTTATTATTCAAGGATCACTTCAAATTGGAACGGCTAGCGAAAATATTATTAAAACAACAGCTGATTTAAACGGTAGCATTTTACGATCAGATGTAGGGACCATTAAATCAACGTCCGATAATATTGGGATCACCTCTACTGTCACAGGGACATCGTTAACAACAGCCATAAAAACAAATCGTCGTTCCGTCAATGCTGAAGGTATCATCGGGATTGATATTGCGTCATCCATTAAACCATTGGTTGTTTCAATGAATGCAAAAAGTCGAGAAGTTAAAGGAATTCATTCTATTCTCAATCATGATGCGACAACATATCCGGCGAAAGCATTTGATGTGTCAATGGAAAACTCAGCCGTCATCACTACGATGAATGGTCTTATGTCCTATATCAGCAATACGTTTAGTGCCGGGGTCTTTGGCAAATCCCCGATAACGACCAAAACAAATTATTCAGGGTATTTTTCAGGTCACTTTTTAGCTAAATCACTAACTTCAAATGATGTCACACCAACATTTAATTTAGAAATGGATTCAGGAAAAATTGACGGCTTGATATTTTACAAACATCAGACCAACATTGTCAATTCCATTGATTGGACTTTAAGTCCAATCGCAAATATTGAGGTTGATAACAATAATCGACAAATTGTGTTTGCAAAGCCGCCAATTGAATCGTCAAAAATGATCATTAAAGTTAACCATACTGGCACAGGCAAGTTAACATTTTCAACCCCTGTAAAATGGCTGAATGGCAACCCTCCGCTATTAACTGCTGTCTCTGGGGTCGAAGATTTTGTTGTATTAAGCTATCATAAAAACTCCGATGGAACAGGCACATATTATGGTGGTGCCGTTTTCAATTTTAAATAATTGATTCTTGTTCGAGCGATTAACTTTTAATATTAATTATCTTCCGTTACTATCAATGTATGATAAAAAGATACTCACGACCTTCTATGGCTGCTGTATGGGAGCCTGAAAATAAATTTCAAAAATGGTTAGATGTTGAACTAGCCGCTTGTAAAGCACATGTTGTTTTAGATAATATTCCAGAATCAGCATATAAAGTCATTGTTGAGAAAGCGGCATTTAATGTTGAACGGATTGATGAAATTGAATCTGAAATACACCATGACGTCATCGCTTTTTTGACATGCGTTGCCGAGTATGTTGGAGACGAATCACGGTTCGTGCATTTGGGGCTCACCAGTTCCGATGTGGTTGACACTGCATTTAGCTTGCTTATTCAAGATGCTGGGCAAATCTTACTTCATGACATTAATGTATTATTAAGTTCTTTAAAAGAGAAAGCCAATCAATATAAATACACCTTAACCATGGGTCGTACGCATGGTGTTCATGCAGAGCCTACCACATTGGGTTTAAAATTAACCATTTGGTATGAGGAAATGAAGCGAAATAAAGACCGCTTAACTCAAGCTCTATTAACTACAAATGTTGGTAAAATTTCTGGCGCTGTTGGTAATTATGCACATATGCCACCTAAACTTGAATCATTGGTTTGTAAAGAACTCGGATTATCTATTGCTCCCGTATCTACCCAGGTATTGCAACGTGACCGCCATGCTGAATTCATGAGCACGTTAGCGATTATAGCTGGCACCTTAGAAAAAATGGCGGTTGAGATTCGTAGCTTACAAAAAACCGAAATGAATGAAGTGCTTGAACCGTTTTCAAAAAAACAAAAAGGCTCATCGGCCATGCCCCACAAAAAAAATCCGATCATTTGTGAACGTGTGACTGGGCTGTCTCGCGTCATTAGAGGTTATGCTATTACCGCATTTGAAAACCAAGCACTTTGGCATGAACGGGATATTTCACACTCATCAACTGAACGAATCATTTTTCCAGATGCGACCACTTCGCTAGATTACATGTTTGGGTTAATGACAAAAGTAATTGATGGAATGACCGTAAACGAAGATCAAATGAAATTAAATATTTCAAAATCATACAATGTTTTCTTTTCTCAAAAATTATTACTTCGAATGGTCCAAAAAGGAATGCTTCGTGAAGAAGCTTACCGTATTGTCCAACGAAATGCCCACGCTGCATTTGATGAAAAAGTATTATTTGATGATAAAATTAAATCAGAGCCTAAAATTAAAAATTTATTTTCAGATGACGAGCTCGATGAGCTTTTTAGCTTTGCACCTTACACAAAACATGCGGATGATATTTTTGATCGGGTTTATTCCTAAATTAAGTTAAACTCATGACCTACTTAACACTTGGCATATTAATATTCTTAAGTCTTTTTCATGTGTATTTGACACTTGATTTACCGATTAATAAGGCAACTATATTGCCAAAAATTAATGGTCGTCCACTTCCATTTCACTCACTTGCAGCATTTCCAGTGGCTATTTTGCTTGGCTTAACCAGTATTGCTTTTGCAAATGAAACATTACTGCTCCCCATTCAACACATGAATGATTTCTTATCGATGTATTTATGGTTAAGTGCGATTGCATTTATTAGTCGTGGACTTTTTGGATTTATTGTTTTTCATGCTCTAAACAAAGTGATTGATGAAACCCCATTTAAACGTTGGGATTTTCAGTTGTATAGCCCCTTAACATTGTATTTAGGGATCCATTGTCTGATTATTTTAATGTAACACTTAAAAAAAGAAGTCCTCGCTTGTGGGTGTTGTTACCCGGCTTATTGGGTCAAGCGTCAGATCTAGACTCACTTATTCCTGAATCTGATTCTATAATGCATATTGATTACATTCACAAAATCGGTGGGGATTACAATGGGCGCATTTGTGCTCTTCGTGATGTTATTCGACAGAGAGCAAGCCATACGGACATTGTCGGCTTGGGGTATTCAATGGGTGGACGTTTACTTTATTCACTTAGTCAATGTGACCCAACATTATTTAAAAAATCCATCTTTATTTCATCGGGATTCCCATTGTCGGGCCCGAAGGATCGTTATAAAAAACAATGTTTCGAAACCCTAGCCCAAAACCAATTATCAAGGGTCACTCCAAGAGAATTCCTTCATTGGTGGTACACACTTCCTATTTACTCAACGCTGAAAAAACACCAAGACTTTGATCATTTAATCACAAAAAAAACAGAGTCTTTCGATCCAATAATAATAAAGCATTTACTTGGTGCATTTAGTAGCCTACATATGCCTATCCTCTCTAAAAAAATAAATTGCCCTAGCTTATATTTTGCAGGTGAAATGGATAAAAAGTATCAATCTATGAAACAACTTCTACCCAAATACTTTGAAAATGCACAATTTTGCTCTGTTCCGGAATCATCACATTTATGCCATTGGGAGGCATCGCCGTTTTTAAAGCATACGATAGCTAAATGGATCCATCCCACTCGTCACTAGTATTTGTTAATAGTTATCACGATTTGAGTTTTAACCCATCCATTGAATTTTTTATTCATGTGATAAGTGGCCAATTTTGATTATGTTTGATAATCTTATGAAATATTTTGCTTTTAACCAACGATATTTAATAACAAGAACGGAGACTAATCATGAGCCAAACGTTTCGAAATAAAAAAACACAAAAAAAGAAACCCATATTGAAAGCAGACCCCCAACACAACTCGTTTGTATATGCTGAAGAGCGAAGCCATGAAATTGATAAAATAAGAGAGCCTATAGGCGCACGATTTTTCTTAAAATCTCTAAAAAAGCCGGCATTTATTGTATTTACACTCTTTACTTTGTTAGCGTTATATATCGGAGCCACAATGGCACCAAAACAAACCATCCAAAAGATCTCGATTGATCTTCAAAAAACAGAGCAAGGTCAGTCATTTTATGTGTACAAAGGGAAACAAGTTTTTGTCGATAATGTGACCCCTATTACAAATGCTCAACTTACCAAAGAAAATATTGCGAATGCAAGAGCGACTGGGGCAACATTGCCTGCATCAGAATTTGTAAAAGAAACCAAACTGATTAACGGACAACCCACTGATTTGATTTTCCAACTTAAGCTGGCTAAACATTGGGGCATTTGGTCGCTACTTCCAGCGATCGTTGCGATTGCACTTTGTTGGTTAACACGAGAACCGGTTACATCATTGTTTTCAGGCATTTTAGTTGGGGCTTTGTTATTACAGAAATATGATGTTATTGATACCGTTTTATTGCAATCTATGGCAACAAAAAGTGCGGCAGGCATCATGCTTTTGTATCTGTGGATGCTTGGCGGATTAATGGGGATCTGGGCACGAACTGGCGCAGCCAAGGCATTTGCTGAATTAATGACCAAACATATTGTTCGAGGCCCACGAAGTGCAAAATTTGTGGCTTGGATTTTAGGTGTTATTTTCTTTCAAGGTGGCACCATGAGTACTGTATTGGTTGGGTCTACTGTTAAACCCATTGCTGACAAAGAAAAAATTAGCCATGAAGAATTATCTTATATTGTAGATTCAACGGCATCCCCAATTGCTTGCTTGCTTGCGTTTAATGCATGGCCAGGTTATGTTCAGGCATTTATGCTTGTTTCAGGTGTCGGATTTTTAGCGACTGAAGTTGATCGAATTCAATTTTTCTTTGCTAGTGTGCCGTTTAGTTTTTATGCCATTTTTGCAGTCTTAGGAACATTACTTCTATCTTTTGATAAAGCCCCTTTTCTAGGTAAACAAATGAAAGAAGCCATTAAGCGATCGCGTGAAACGGGTGAACTGGATGCAAAAAACGCTCAGCCATTATCTGCAAAAGAATTGGAAGCGAGCGATGTTCCACCTCATTATAAACCCCATGTTATTGATTTCTTTTTACCCCTTGCATTATTAATTGGGATTACGATTGGTACATTTATATTCATGGGATCACCCAAAGTCCGTTGGGGATTTGGGATCGCCTTTATTTCTGCAGCAGTACTCGCACTGGTTCGTGGTATGCGCTTAACTGAAGTTATTGAGGGCATTGGTGAAGGCTTAAAGGGCGTTGTATTGGGTTCGGTGATTTTGATTTTAGCCATTACAATTGGTGGCATTGCTAAACAAACTGGTGGTGGTGTTTATTTAGTTGAACTTTTAGGTTCATCCATTCCATTTTATATTTTACCGGCCATATTAATGGGACTGACTGTTATTATCGCATTTTCAACTGGTACTAGCTGGGGAACTTATGCTGTTGCATTCCCACTGGCCCTTCCGCTTGCTTGGAGTGTTGCCATGAATGCAGGCATTGCGAATCCAAAAGCTTACTTGATGATTTGTTTTGCAACCGTGTTAAATGGTAGTGTTATGGGGGATCAATGTTCACCAATTTCAGATACCACTATTCTAAGCTCGATGTGTACGGGCTGTGATTTGATGGACCATGTCAAAACTCAGATGATTCCAGCGCTTTATGCTGCAGGTCTGGCACTTATTTGTTGGACGTTTGCAACGTTTATTGTTGCTTAAGTTTTCGTTTTATCTAAGTAATGTGTTTGCACGTTTTCTGAATTCCAGGTATTTGTTCGGAGGTTGAATATCTTTCTTTTTCTTTACTTTGACAGGCGGAAAGTTTTTGACATAGATATTATGTAAGTTTGATTGAACGTATCGATTCCAATAGGCTCTATTTCTTGTGGGAATAGTTTCAAGAAACGAAAATCGCTCAATTAAATCAAACTGCTGCTCCATTGATAAATATGGAATTAAATTAAAATATTCTTGATGGGTCTTTATTTCAATAAATGGAAATATTGAATTAATGACCTTTTCTCTTTGTTTAAATGGTAATGCTTTAAAATCATTATAAAACCGGGTGAGTTTTGAAATGGTTTCTTTCGACATGGGCGATTTAAACTCTGTGTTTGTTGGATCATTAATAAAAAAATGATCGACTTTCCATTTTGTCTTGGATATTGTGTATTTAATTGGACTAAACAATTTAATATATTGATCAAACTCAGCTGGAATTTTGCTTAGAAACCGATTTGGATTTATTAAGTTTTCTTCACAGTCAAATGAATTATCCACAGCGATTTTCCAGATCCATGTTTGGATCGTTGGATCATTTAATTGAAAGAAATAGGAATTGAATAAGCGCTTGATATCTGTAATAGAAAACTCAACTGGCAAATTTAGTAAATAATCTTGTTGTTGAGAATCTAACATCTGAAAATAGCGTAAATTATCAAAAAACAACTGTTTTCCATTTTTCGTATAGACGTCTGTCGCTAAATCGAATGCTTTAATCTTAATAAAATAATACATTTGAAATGATGGGTTTGCGCCAGGCACTTCCTTTCGAACGACCTCTTGGTTCAAAATGTAAGATAATATTTTAAACGACTGATTTTGATTTTCAATGTCGTCATAATAATAAGACACAAGTTTTTCACGCCAAAATTGACTAAACTGTTCAAATTGGAAGGGAAATAATTCTCTTAAATGACTGATGTAGACCAACTGATCAAACATTGGCCAAAAATCATAAATATAATTATTTCGTTTCAATAAATGTTTTATTTCAGATGGGTTTGAAGGAATCAATTGTTGGGAAACCGCAATTTTCTCTGGGGCTGAAAAAAAGTTGAATATTTGCTTTATTTCAGCGTTAAAATAATACGGAATGTCTCTATAAAATAAATAATTAATTGCATTAATTTGTATCTGACGATTGTAATCTCGAATTGTATCCAATGTTTTTAATAATAAATCCCAACGACTATTATCAATTAAGTAACTTAATAACCTTGGATGTGTTACTTTTTGATCAATGGCAATAAATGATAAGGCTAATAAGGTGTCCACCTCGGAATTAAAATAATCGTTGATGGATAAACCATTGATTTGGTAGATCTTGCATTCATTAAAGCGATCTTGGTAAATCGAAAGGCCTGCCGGTGACACATTTTTAAAAATGTCAATTTCATTTTGAATTGACGTGCATTCAGGCTTGAATGCACCGTAAGAATATGATGTGCCAATTAGCAAAAGCAATGCAATGATTTTTATCGAATTAACGGAAATTGCCAACCCCTTCCAAATGCCTTTGACGATAATTTAATTATCGGAGGTGATTGGAATCGTTTAAATTCATTCACCATCAAGCGTTTTAAAACTAAATATACATCTTGTTTATCGTTCAATTCTAAAAGCTGGTTTAGTGAAAATTCTTTTATTATGCGCTGTTCCAGAATTTTGTCCAACCGATCATAGGCCGGGAGTGTATCGTCATCGCGCTGATCGGGTGCCAACTCTGCCGACGGTGGGCGTTGAATGATTGATTCTGGAATCCAATGATTCTTTTGATTAATAAAATTAGCAAGTCTTACGACATCTGTTTTAAATAAATCGCCAATAATATTTAGTCCGCCATTCATATCACCATACAAGGTGGCGTACCCCATGGCTAATTCACTTTTATTTCCGGTGGTTAATAATAACGAAGAGAGTTGATTGGATATGGTCATCAACATTAAGCCTCTTAATCTCGATTGAATATTTTGTTTGGTTACGTCGGATAACGCTAATGATAATGTTTTGGTCATATCGCTTTCCATTTGCTGACGATACGTCTCAATGGACTGATGGATTAATTTACAGCCTAAATTTTCTGCCATTTTATAAGCATCATTTTTTGTTTCTTCAGAATTATACAGTGATGGTAAAGTGACCAATACCACCTGCTTTGGCCCCAGTGCATGGACGGCACAAGCCGCAACAAGTGCTGAATCGATCCCGCCAGAACACCCTATTAAAACAGATGAAAAGCCTGCATGCGCCATGTATTGCTTTAGTCCATAGGTAATTGCATCTAATATTAATGATTCTCGAGATTGCGCTTCAACTGGTTTTACTTCATTCATGGTCATGATTTGAGATGTCTCAACAAATGCGGGGCATTGATCGATGATTATCGCTTTTTTATTCATCAATAAACTTTGCCCATCAAATAAAATATCATTAAATCCACCCACTTGATTTACACTGATCACATTGGCTTCAAGAGTTTTAACTACTCGAATGAGTTGTTTTTTTCGTTGCTCCAATTTATCGATTTCAAATGGTGATGCGGTGATGTGAATTACAAAATCTACATTTTGATTTTTCAACGCTAACACAGGATCCAGTTCATAGTGTTCCTGATTTATATTTGCCCAAATGTCTTCACAAATTAAAAGACTGAGTCGCTGATCTTTCCACGTAAATGAACTTACATCATGGCCACTAACAAAATATCGGGTATCATTGAAAATATCATAATTTGGTAAACAGACTTTAAAATGACGATGAATAATCTGACCATTTGAAATGGCTAATGCAGCGTTTCGCCAATGGGCCCCATCAAAAAAAGGGGTACCAACAATTACTAGACGGGTTGAAGATTGCGTTAATGAAACTATTTTTGAAATGGATGATGTAATTTCTAACTTCAGCTCTTGGTAATTAAAATCATCTGTTGGCGGATACCCCAATAAAAATAATTCAGGAAAAATAATCATTTCATCATTGGATTGACTTATTTCCTTTAAAATTAAGCTGAGATTATATGAAACATCTCCTAAACGTGGTCTTAATTGGCAAACTTTAATCATTATTTAGTATTGTACCAGCACATCCATCGGCTCAAAATGTTCAAATGACTGAATCATTTTAATGCCATGTGGCCAGCGAAGTTCCATGGCTCTCCATGTTGGGTTATAAACAGCTGTATATATTGTTCCAAACCCGCCATCATAATTTGATACAAACAGTGGCGAATATTCAAATGACCCTATAAATGCATCCACATTCATTAATGGATCTTGTAATTTATTTAATAATTGTTGGCGTCTTTCATAGGATTTAGAAAATATGGCATAATTTGTTAACGCAAAATTCCCCTGATGATTAACAGCGATTGGAATATCCAATAAAATAGGTGGTGATAACGGGGATATTTCTAAGGTCTTATACATTCCACTCGCATCCAATAACGTTACATTATATGACATGTGCGTTGGAACACGTGATAATACCTCAATTGCTTCTGGTACCGTACTACAAAACTCCAAAATATATCTTAAAATAATTGGAATTCCAAATCCCTTCCCGACATCACCGCGCCCCCCAAATGATAATGACACCACCAACCCGTCATCATTCATCCCGTCTAAAACACCCCATATACAATCTGTCATGGCAATCACTGTTTTACCGTGCCATTTTGTTTTTAAACACACACCTTCACTTAAGTTTAAATCATAATCATAATTTCGAACTAGAATTGGCATTGATTTTAACCAAACCGCCTGAGAACAACCCGTCACATAGGGTGTTGGACAATATAAACTAAGGAGTCTCGCATCGATATCATCAGCATCAATAATATTGCATATTTTTTCCCACTGAGGGTAAAGTTCTGGCAAGTGCTGCTTCAAGGCCTTATCACATGCCTTAAATGTTGGACGATTAAATTCACCCTCTTTTAAAAACCATGCCCTATACCCTTCTTTAAATCGCTCGTAATGTTTTGTAAATGTTTCGCCAAGATTATCTTCTGATAGTGCTGAAAACCATTTTTGTTTCATTAGAACGCCTTTAATTGTCCTGGATTTTGATACCGAGCAACCAGTAGCTGCTCTTCTTGCGATAATTCTCTCATTTGTACCAACCCATTTATACCATTAATCCAAGCGCGTGCTTTTTCGGTTAATTTTCCGTTTGTCATTACATCATGACGAACAAATAAAATTCCCAAATCCGCCCCTTCATATGCATAATCATCAATGTCACTAATTCTTAGAAAAAAACCATGATGTTCTGTTTGTGCCGCTTTTCTTGATGTGGCCATACTTTGGTAATGAAGCTCATTTTTCTCAAAATGATACACCCCAGTTCGCGGCATCTCAGTTATGATCTTAAGGTCTTCTGGCACATATTTAATAATGAGTTGCGCCCATGGTTGAGACGCACCTTGGTTTAACATGTATTGATTATATTTTTTAACATCCATCGAATATGTGATGTCCATAAACTCTAATAAATGGAACATGAACAATGGTAATGTTGCTTGGCAAGCCTCTGATAAATTTGTCATGGCTGAAATACCCGTAATCCGAGGATTTATTTCGCCCAAATAAACATCATTTGTATCGAGATCAATTAAATAATCAACTTCAAAATACCCTTTAAAACCGCGATCTTTTAATGCATTGCCAAGCCGCTCAGTCATTTCCATGGCCTGTTTTTTTACAGCATCAGGAAATGCATCACTTCGAAGCTCATTGCCACACCAACCACCTTTATAAGGTGTTAATGTATCAAACCCAATGCATTCCGTCATAAGAGGCCCAACCAATGTTCCATTTTGAGTGATACAAGCCTCAATTGCTGTCCCGGCACATCGAATTTCCTTCATGATTTTCACTGTCTTTTCAGCAGTGATTTCGTCAGCGTATTGATCAAATGTTTCTTGGGAATGGACAAAATACGTTGTTTTTCCTGAATCACCAAATGCGGATTGAATCACTAACCGATCCCCAAGCTTATTGTCTGAAGCCAATGTCTTTAAGTGATGATAATCGTTTACATTTGATAAAACATTGGGCACACTCGACACCCCAGCCTCATTGCCAATCATTGTGGTTTCAATTTTGTCATCGATTGCCGTTACTAATTCAAATGAATTCATCGCACACGTAAGCCCAATGTCTTCACAAAGAGCTTCTGTTTCTTCATTAAAAAATAAAAAGACAGCCAATGGTTTTTCTGATGAGTTGGATTGATTTTGATGCTTTTTCATCGCATCTAAAACATCTTTGTGCTGCATCATGTAGTGATTGATCGCTTCACTACTTTCTAGACGTATTGGTGATTTTGTTTTGGGTCGAATTAAATTAGGATGTTGTTGATCAAAACAATCAATGTAATTCACATATTTAAACTGCTGGACCCATTCATCTAAACCGATTAAGTTAAAATTGGTTGGAGAAATAAAATAGATAGGACGTTTATTTTCTGAAAAAAACTGACGGATGTCCTCAATATTATTAAGCTTTGGTTGTTTAGCCATTTTGATCTCCTTTAATCATCGTCATTTTTAAAGTTTTCAATCCTTTTCTCGTATCTAATCCATGAATTTCTTTGATATTTAAATAAATTAAGTACTTTAAAATCTCTGCAGTTATTATTTGTCCAGGGACTAATAATGGAAAGCCTGGCGGGTATGGGGTCACAAATGATGCTGAAATGAACCGTTCACCAGACTCAATTCGTTTCAACAAATCAGTTGATAATGGAATATACTCAATGTTTGCAGCATCATGAGCCATAAAATATGCTTTTCTTAAGTTCACAAGTGGCATGTCTGGATCAATTAATGGTTGAAGCTCAGTGGGAAATAAGCGTTTTTTCGGTAATGCTGCAGCCGCTTGCTCCAATGGTTCAATGGTTTTTTCTTGCGAAAGTTCTTGAGCAATGCTTGCTAAGACATCAATTAAATAATCCACCAGTTCTTTTGTCATTCCGATATGAAAAATAAATAAGATGGTTTGCCGTGATGTTTTATTTACTTGAATATCAAACCGATTCATTAATAAATGACGAAATGATTCTCCATCAAGCCCAGTACGTGACACATCCAATGTAATTCGTGTTAAGTCCACAACAAATTCCTGATCTTTCCAATACGAAAAGATATCATCCAATTGCTCTGGAAACGGGCGTTTTTGTGCACTTGGTACAATGTCAGATATTTCTAAAATTGAAAAAAAAGATTGAAGTTCAATTGATTGAATGACTTTCTTTCTAAAGTAAACCCCTAAATTTATAGCACGGGTCACCAAATCATACCCCTCAAGTGCCACTTGTCTTCGTCCCACATCTAAACTAGCGAGTATTTGATAATTTGGGGAGGTTGACGTGTGGGTATAATACGCATCCACAAAAGCATCCGAATTAAAATCGTCATCCCATACATGAATCATGGACCCTTGGCGAAATGATGTTAACGTCTTATGTGTTGATTGGGACGAATATACACGCAACTTTACAACCGATGGGTCTGGTAATAAGTCATTATTGAGGACCCAATCATCATCATTTAATTTCGCTAGTTTGGCCCATTTTTTGTATTTTTTTTGATACGTTTCAGAATCACATTTTTTAGATAACCGACGTGCAACACTCATGGCATGACGATCATGATAAATTGGTGAAAAATGGGCATATGAAAACCATGCTTCGTCCCAATGAAAAATCATATCTGGCTTTAGTGCAAGTATTTCAGACATAAACCGTTCGGTATGATAAAGTACGCCATCAAATGTCGCACTGGTTAAAATAATTAGCTTTAAGCGATCTAATTGTCCGGCTTTACGCAATTTCAACATGACTTTTTTAATCTCGATTAATTCAACCGCACCATATAACGTAAATTCATCAACGGTATATGGTGTAATGAGAATCGGGTGAGCACCGGATAATAATACAGAATAGCAAATGGACTTATGGCAATCAGATGCCACAATCACATAATCATCCGGTTGTAATAATGACTGGGTTATTATTTTATTTGATGTGGATGTTCCGTTGGTGACAAAATAGGTTTGTTTAGCACCAAATGTTTCAGCGGCTTTATCTTGGGCCTGTTTAATCGGGCCTTTTGGATCCAAAAGTGAATCTAGCCCGCCCAAGGTTGATGATGTTTCAGCTTGAAAAATAGGATCGCCATAAAACTCACCAAAGTCATTGATCCAATGGGATGATTTAATGGAACTTCCCCTAGATATCGGTAGTGCATGAAATACACCCTTGGGTGTTTTCGCGTAGGATTGTAATGCATGAAAAAACGGTGTTTCAAACTGGTGACGAATGCAGTTTAAAATTGTCATATGCAATTGTTGATACGAATCCGTATGATAAATAAACTGAGTCACATCTGTGTTTTGATTGAATAATGTTTCTTCATGATTAGTCACACCAATTATCGCCAACTCTGGGCGCAATGTTTTTAGGGCTGATGCTGATGTTTGAATTGGAAATTCGTGCATCATCTGATTATTTAGTTCCAATCCAACGGTTGAAAAATAATTCTCGCTTTGTTGATTAAGTTTAATATCAGCATGAAGAACCACCACTTGAATTAACGGATTAATTGAGACTGCAAATGCGGCGTCTTCGATCGATGTTATTGTAACAATTCGATATTGATATTCATCGGTTAATTGCCGAGAGGCAAGGAGTTGTTGGCAATAACTTTGTTGCCATTGGACATCGTAATTCGCTATAACTAGTACCTCAAAATATGGTTTGTTTACAGTCCTAAGGTTCTTTTCTTCAGGAAGCTGTGGTCCGACTCGATAAATTCCATGACTATCAAATGGCGCCAATGATTGTGATCTGAAACGATCATGTTTAATGTAATCGATGGCCGTTTGCAGCCACTGTTTTGCACTGATTCGTTTATTTGTTTCAACAAATATAGTTAATTGTGACCAAAAAGATGGGCCAGGAAATCCCCAAAACCGGTCGTCCTTAATCAACGTCTTTAATTCTTTTGTAACGTTACCTTTTGGTTTTTCAAGCAAACTTAATAGATGATTTAGCTGCTCTAATCGTTCAAATCGCCGATTAAAATGTTTCATTTTTTCTTGGCACTAAAAAACTTGGCGGCTGAAATATTCTCAGGATCTAAAATTAATATATCCGAATACAATGCAGACGCTTTTTTAACATCATCAATTTCAATTAATTTAGCATATTCACTTAAATACAAGACATCGATTGGATAAATGGCCAACATTTTTTGAAAAATTTGATACGCTTGTTCTTTTTTATTTTGCATTTTTAGTGCAATTGCAAGCCTTAAATTACCATAATAATTATAGTAATCAGTTTTTATAATTTGAAACCCCAACGTTTCAGCTGCTGAATACTTTTCTTGAATCAAATAAATTAGCATTTTTCCTAATTTAGCATCTAATGCAATCGGCGACACTTTTATGGCCTTATCATAATGCCTTAAGGCGTTTGCATACTTTTGTTGCAGGAAAAACAAGTACCCTAACCGGTATTGAACAGTATACCCTTTTGGAAACGTTGATTCGACCAGTGCTAATGATTTTATCGCATCAGAGTAATTGCCCATTTTTTCATAATTATAGGATTTATAATAGGCTCCAGCGATTTCTTTTTGAGTTAACGAAGCAACAATGGATACTGACAATAAACAAAATAAAAACAACACTTTTCTCATGTTTTTTCCTATAAACTGATGCCTAATAGCACCATTGGTTTGCTGACTGTTTGAATGGATTCGCTCGAATTTTCATATTTTTGCGCAAGGTAGCTCAATTTCAAATTAAGATGTTTTGAAAAAAACAATGTCAAACCAACTTGTCCGCCATATAAATAAACATCGGTTGTATTGTTTAATGCATAGCCTACTTTTTGCATGGAGTACACACTATTTCCTGCCCAAATACTGACTTCAAACCCGAAGCGATTTGTAAAATATTTAAATTCTTGTTCTAACCAAGTGTAAAACGTTTCATTATCCACCAATGCCTGAGAAAACGCTTGGAAATTTAATGTTGTCGTACTTAAAATACTACCCGTGTAAAACGTAGAGTACATTGGAACTTTAAAATGAGTCGATACCTGAGTAACAGAGAACGGGGTTAAGGTATCTGAAATTAATGATTCATGACTCGTATAATACACATTAAACCCAGTTGTCCATAAAAATGTACCATAGGTATTGAAGTGATCCATATCGATACCAAATATTCCTGTATATCCTTGATTGGGTGACGTATAGTTTACATTGCTCACTGTATAGTCATCCATTTGAACGCCATACCAACCCACTCGATAGCGATATGGAAATTGACCATAATATATATAATTGGCGGCTGTCATTTGCTGGACCTTACCATTTTCATCAGATATAAAATCAAAACCTGCGTCAATGGAATGGGATAACCCTAAGCCTAGAAATACATGTGCACCCGAAATTGATTGTGCATTTTTTGACACATCACTAAACTCAACCGGTAAAAAATACGTGCTTGATTTAAGGGACACTTGTCCAATCAGTTGAGCTGAAATTATTATCAAAGATACACCTATTATTTTTAACATAATTTACACGCTCCTTTTTTTAACGTCCTATATATAATATAGTAATTTGCTTAAACATTTCTTACCATTTCTAATTTTCCACAGGTTATTTTTTTGAACTTTAAAATGGGATCCATCTCAACTTTAAAAGACTGAACTTGACCATTGTTGTTGATTTCGCCTGAAAAAACACGCTCCGCAACAAATGTATTTTGCTTTGTTTGATGGACATAACGATGTGAAATCAGCTTCCCAATGCTATTCAACCCTTTTTGCCATTGACTCTTAAACATATTTCTAGGAATTTTATCTTCCCAAGATAACCCTGACTGATAGCCCAATGGTATTCTTGAACATGTCATTTCTAAAATATCAAATACTGGATTTTTTCCTTCACAGTGGTAAATAACAAATTGCTGGGATTGCTTGCCAAAATAGCATTTGGCATCGCCACTATCAAAATAAAAAGTGCCATCGATGGCCATTCGAACCACGACGTCGATCGTTTTGGTGTCCTGGCCATTAGTTACAGAAAATGATAATTTATCGTCTAATGAAAATACTGTCATTTGATCATAAGCCACATCATACACAAATGGGCGAACCAAACGGCCTTCTTTTGGCAAACTAAAAAACTGTAATTCATTCATTGAAATGATATTTTCCCATTCAAAGGGTACAGTGGTCGCACCAAGTTGTTGTCCCTGTTGAACGTGAACATGAATATGAGGCTGAGGAGAGTACCCTGAATTTCCACAAGCACCAATTAAAGTCCCAACTTCCACCCAATCCCCCTCTTTTAAAACAATACTGTGTTGCATAAAATGTGAGATTTCAACGACATACCCGGCTGGGTGTTGAATCATCACAAAATTCCCCCAGTTATTCACGGTGTCAACACTCCCAATTGGATTGTCTGGAAGATCCTGTCGGAGCTGCACAATACGACCTTGAATTGGAGAATGCACAGGTTGGCTAAAACAATAATAATCAGCTAACATTTTCCCCTCATTTGCAAAAGTCTTTTGGTTATTATCCACTTTGACAAAGTCATACGAATACCGCCAAGGCCCTTGATGGGTCCATTTACCATTAAAGCCTTGCCATACCATCCAAGTATCCTTAAACGGTAAACTTAACCGAATGAAGGACGCGCCAAACCGTTCTTTGGACAGGACAAAATAATCTAAGGTTTGCTCAGGTGTCTTTTTAAATACCAATGGACGTTCTGAAAATTGAACCAGGCCTAATACATATAAAAAGAATAATGTTACAAGATTAAATGGCAGTGTAAATACCGGAATGCCGTAATAAGCCCAAAAAACCTTGGTTGCAGCCACTACCAGGGTTGAAACAGCAACAGCTGAGAGTGCAATGATATAACTTTTAATTGATGGGACTAAGTAAATGCAACCTAATGCAATGGCAATTAAAATATAATTAAAATTGTTGATATCTAAAAATGCAGATACTGAATGCCCAGTTAAAACAGCACTGATCGATGCCCCTGTAAAATAACCAAGCAGTGCAAGTATTGGAATAATTCGTGAAAAAAAGAAGCACCCCACAAATAAGCATACTCCGACTTGAATATAGGGAAGAAAAATAATGGCGCCCAACGCTTTGAAAAATCCAATCAAAACCACTGGTAAATTAATCCAACTTTCTTGAAATAAGATTGCCCCCAATGATTTTACATATAGATTTGAAAATTGAGCTGCAGCTAAGTAAATTAATGAGCTTACAATTACAAACGGCACACTTAATATTTTAATCCCTAAATACTGATCAAATATCTGGGCTAAAGCAACTGACACGATAAATGTCAAAACCCCTGCAATGATTGTAATTCCGATGCTAAGCGGATGCACTTCGAAAATTGTACCAATTGAAAATCCGACCAATGTTGGATTATAGGTATAAAAGCCGGAGGTTAGAAAATCATTTCGATATCCAATAAATGATGCAAAAGCATATGCTGAAACTAACGCTAAAAACCCCATTAATGCGACTTTCGGATTTAAGCAACTTAGTACTAGTACTAATGCTCCGACCCATTTGCCCTCAATAAAAAATAATTCTGAATAGCTATTTAAGACAGAGTCAAAAGCATTTCTAAGCGTACGAAACATTTATTTAACAGTAAAGTAATTGGCCTTCATTTACAATTTTTATTAATTATAGATGATTGAATGACACGAATACGTTTTATTAAAAATAGCGCCTCTTATTGCTTGGATCTGACAACAGAACACTCAAAGAATGGCTACTGAATTATTGAAATTTTTTCACATCTCTATTGTAAGAGCCCATCAAACCGATTATTATAATATCTTGTTTATTGGGCGGCATGGCCAAGTGGTAAGGCAGGGGTCTGCAAAACCCTTATCCCCAGTTCGAATCTGGGTGCCGCCTCCATAAAGAACTAAAAAACTTCTAATTTTATAGGCTCACTTTTTTAGCTTTAAAAAAAAATCTCAATATTTTTATGGTAATGTTTTAGTGAACCTTTGATATAATTCAATTATGTTTCAAATTCTTGTAATTTCAATCATATTTTTTATTATGAACATTAGTTACATTATTTTAGACGTCCCTAATTTTATTTATCCAGTCACCACTTTTATATTTTTTATAGCATTTGTGTATCGCTACGTTGTGTCTTTACAACGACAAGAAGAAAAAATAACTGAAGAAATGAATCATAATTTTGTTCAAAACCTACCCAAACAACGTTTAATGAATGAACTAAAAATGGCAAAGCGTGTCCAACAAGCCTTACTTCTTGTTGAGAGCCCAAATATTGACGGAATTAACATTGCTAAAAAATGCATACCGGCTGATAACATTGGTGGTGATTTTTATTCTTTCATCTGCAAAGACTTTGACCAAATGTCTGCTCAGCATCGATCTCCTGGTATTGTTAAATATATTCAAAGTGAAAGTAAGTATTTGGGGATTGTTATTGGCGATGTTGCTGGACACGGTGTGTCTTCGGCATTGATCATGGCATTAAGTGCTGGCCTATTTTCTGAAATTGGCAAACGTCATTCTTCGCCAAAAAAAGTGCTGGAGGCGGCGAATAAAGATTTAATGCGCTACATTGAAAACTCCCAAGTTACCCATGTGACTGCGTTTTACGGTGTATTAAATGTGAATACATTTGAATTTCATTATTGTCGAGCTGGGCACCCGAACACATTACTTCAGCGTCAAAACGATGATATTGTCGAACTTGAATCTGAGGGGTCTTTTCTTGGCATGTTTGATCAAATTCAATTTGAAGAAAATTTGATTCAATTACGAAAAGGTGATCGCTTATATTTTTACACAGACGGTATTACCGAAGCTAAAGGGCCCAATGGGGATCTTTTTGGAAATGACCGTCTGAAAGATTCGATTCAAAAATTAAAGCATGAACCCATTGGAACAGTGCTTCATCAATTGTTTGATGAAGTTGAGCTTTACACACAATATCAAAAAGCAACGGATGACCGATCGGTTGTTATACTTGAACTCAATTAATGCTAACCAAACATATTAAAATCAAGCAGCTCAATACGGTTTCAAAAAAATCAACGTCTAATAACGATTTATTATTGGTCGAAACACCGTTATCTTATGATATTAATAACACTAAATTTACGCAGATGTGCATTCCACAATTTACTGAATTTTTAGCGCAAGGGTTATGTTACAAACACCATAACTCGCTTCAAAAAATACAACTTTCAACACTTAACCCGAATCATTTCCAAGTCACGTTTCATGATGATTGCCATACGATTGAATCGCTCTCAATGAACGAGCTAGCCATACAACCAACCGATGTTATTCATTGGGTTCGCTTATTTAAAGATTCTCAACCGTTATATCGTCAAACAGGGGCCACCGAAACCGTTGGGGTTTTGACTGGTAAAGGCCATATTTTTTCAATTGAATGTATTTCATTTGAAACAGCTTATTTAAAATTAGTGGGTGCTTTAATAAAAAAAGACCTACCCTTTTTCCCGGTTCTCTTTGTGTCACATCGTATTTCACTAAGCCAAGCGAAAACAATTCAGATGTTGCCAATCGCTATGATTGTCTGCCAATCTGCGATTACTGACCAAGCGTTAGATCAATTTATTGCTTGTAAACAAACCGTTTATGGTTTTTGCAGAAAAAGTAAATTTAATCGTTATTCGAATTTTCATTTATAGCGCCCCATAACAATATCACAATGGCTACCAGTGATCCGAATAACAATTGCCACTCATTAAATCGTGCCGTGCTTGCTTTATTCAATGGACTTGTTTTTGGTTTAGGCTTCATTGCTCTTTCTTTCGACTGTGACACTGCTTTTTTAAACACTGCTTTTTTAAAATGTCTTTCAAACCCCACTCCTAAGTTACTTAATGCTTGGTTTTTTTTTGTTTGTTTTCCCATTGAAAAATTAACGTTACTTAACGGCGAGCACTTTTTCTGATGGTCAAACGCCTCATCAATTGATATGCTAGCATCATTTAAAATTTTGGGGACAAAGCCATGCGATTCACAATAAGCTTTATGACAGGCATACGAATGTAAAATTGAGTCTTCTTTTTGTATCAATTTCGTTGCAATGACAAAGGATATAACGTACTTTTTATCATCTTTTTTAGCAAATAGATAATTATAATAAAAGGCATTCGCTGCATCATCAGTAATCGCACTATTCATCAGTGATAACCCCAAATCAATATATGTACCGTCAACCAATAAGGGATTAATTGACGCCTTCGGAAATTGCTTTTCCAAATTATCTTCGGAAAACTTAAAATTAAAAAAGTAGTTTTCACCACAAATTGTGTCTTCATACAATTCACCAAATAGTACCCCTATTATTTCATGTGCTTTAATTTGCTTGGTTGCTTTTACACCTAGCATGTTTTCATTAATTAAATACACGACTTCGTAAGCCTGGCGTTGATCGATAAAGGTTTTTAACTGATCGCAGGCATCGTGCATTAACCGTTGTCGCTGATTATTTGACGCCAAGTTTGCTTGATAAAAATTTGGAAAACTCATTTCAGTTGCAGTTTTCAATTCTTTTGGACAAGGATAGTACTTGTAAATGCCTTGCCTCATTTTATCAATGAATGCTGGCGTCAGCGGCTTAAATGATTGAATGGACGGATGATACCCAGCCTCTAAATATGCCCGTAAATTTTCAGGCTTAAATGACGGCCCTGTTCCAAAAGGCTGCCTGTAATGATCACTTAATGCGGCTATCTTTTTAAAAATCATTCTTTTATTCTACTGAATTAAACATAAAAACAAGGCATCAACACACATAACAGACAGATAAATAATTCAAATCAATTCACGTTAAAGGTTGAATTGAACAACTATCATATTCGCTCGCAGTCTTCATAATTTAAATTTCTGGCTTCAAACCCATGGATAGACGCATACTCTTGGTTATTTGCAATGTAATCATCACTAATTGGCTCACCTTCTTTGATATCTTTACTTGCTGTGCAAAATACAATGAAATAATGGCAATTGTTTTTCGAAACACCAATATTAACTGGTTTAGCCATGTTTACATTACCCATTGTTGTTGCACCATTTATCATTTCTAATCCAGTGCCAATCAATGTTTGCTTCTTTATCACTGGATAAAGTGCATAGGGTATATTGTCAAAGTCAAAATAAAACTGATAGACTGGGTCTGTTTTTATCATTGACTCAATTCTAATTATCCTTTTCAATAAGCCATCTTTTTTTTCACTGTTTTTCTCCAAACTATATTCTTTTACAAATGTCGTATATAAGTCTACAAATGAATGTGGAATTACAACTATATGACCCTCTCTTTTAAATTTTAAAACCAACTCCTGTTGTTTCAATTCACCAAATTGAATTCCAATTAATTCGCCTTCTAATATATCTGTTGATGCGATGACACCGAGCATCCCCTCTTCATGTGGTAATCGCACAATATCAACTGGCCATTCAACACTTAA
>MDTB01018048.1_pt1 | contig 22919 bp, 24 predicted proteins | sample 811161 | NCBI WGS metagenome assembly MDTB01 (sample SAMN05326650, study PRJNA326480) | marine metagenome | isolation source: seawater | place: Mediterranean Sea | collected 2009
AAAGATGAAGTATTACCTAAAAATATATTAATGATTGGACCAACGGGTGTTGGTAAAACAGAAATTTCAAGAAGACTTTCTAAACTTGCAGAGGCTCCATTTGTAAAAGTTGAAGCAACAAGATTTACAGAAGTTGGTTACGTTGGTAGAGACGTTGAGCAGATAGTTAGAGATTTACTAGAGATAGCCATTTCAATGGAGAAAGTAAAAAAAAGGAAAGAAGTTAAAGCACAAGCGCAAAAACTTGCTGAAGAAAGAGTGCTCGATGCTTTGGTTGGTCAAAAAGCAAGCGTTGCAACAAGGGAAAGTTTTAGAAAAAGATTAAGGGATGGGGACTTGGATGACAATGAAATTGAAGTTGCTGTAAGTGAAAGTAATAATAACTCACAATCTTTTGAGATTCCAGGAATGCCTGGAGCTAACATTGGGATGATTAATATTGGTGAAATGTTAGGTAAATCAATGGGATCTAAAGCTAAAAAGAAAAAAATGAGTGTAAAAGAATCTCATGACATTCTAATTAATGAAGAGGCTGACAAACTTATTGAACAAGATAATATTATTTCTTCTGCAAAAAATTCTACGGAAAATAACGGAATAGTCTTCCTAGACGAAATCGACAAAATTTCAGCTCGAACTGATAGAGCTGGTGGGGATGTATCAAGAGAAGGTGTACAACGGGATTTATTGCCATTAATAGAAGGAACTACCGTAAGTACTAAATATGGTCCAATTAAAACTGACCATATACTTTTCATAGCATCTGGTGCTTTTCAATTAGCTAAACCATCAGATTTATTACCAGAATTACAAGGTAGGTTGCCTATTAGAGTTGAATTAGAAGCGTTGACCAGTGATGATTTCAAAAAGATTTTAAGAGAACCAGATAATAGTTTAATTAAACAGTATAAGGCTTTACTTAAAACTGAAAATGTGGATTTAGAATTTTCAGATGATGGAATTGATGCAATTGCAAATATTGCTACGGAAGTAAATTCAACTGTAGAAAATATTGGTGCCAGAAGGTTACACACAATTATAGAAAAAGTTCTTGATGATATAAGTTTCACCGCAACAGATAGAGCTGGTGAAAAAATAGTAATAAATTCTGAATATATAAATAAAAATTTAGGCGATTTAGTTAAAGATACGGATCTTTCAAAGTTTATTCTTTAAATATATATAAAAAGCTCCGTCTCCACCATCAGAGATATTTGCACCTTCAATTTTTAAGATTAGTTTTGATAAATGGCTGCTATTTTGAATAAAATTTGGAACAGAGTTTTTTAAAATTGAAAGATCTTTAGAACTAAATGGATCCTGATAATTTTTCGATCTCAAACCTTTTCCAGTTATTACAATTATTTTTTTAATATTTTGTTCAAAAGATTTAATAATAAATTTTTCTATAAACAAATTAGCCTCATCCAAAGAATAACCATGTAAATCAATTGTTTTAATTAATCTTATATTTTTTTCAGTAGTTTGCTTATCTTTATTAAATAATTTTTCTTTACTATTTAAAAAATTATTCCAATCTTTTTGATCTTTTTTTGAAATTTTTTTTTTCAATTAGATTTGAGTATCTACTAAAAGCCAATTAGGGTTTTTAGAATTTTTATCCTTAGTAAATTTCCAAGTATCATGTACTTTCTTAATTTTCTGTGAATCGCCCGAAACAACATTTCCACTCTTGTCCTTAACGCATGAGATTATTTCACTTTCAAAATCTACAACCACTTCAATAATATTTTCATGATCTTTATGCTCTTTAATTGTTGCAGAATTTACACCTATGAATGTTGTTTCTGAAATATTATTACTCTTATTTCTCTCATTGACCGCTTCAGTAAAGTCATCAAAAATTTTTTTATCTAATAAATATGATATATTTTTAATATCACCTTTAGCAAAGCTAGTAATTATGCTTTCATAGGCTATTTCAGCACCTTTTATAAATTCTTTTTTTGCTTTTTCATCAAAATTTTGCTTTCTCTCTTCTTGCTTGACTGCATTTTTTAATGGAAATTCGCGAGGGAAGCTCGACTCTAAATTTTCCTCATGTCCAGTCCTTCTTCCAAGAATACCTCTTAATCTTAGGAAAATAAAACCAGCAATCATTGCTAAAAGTATAATATCTATATATTCAAAACTGTAATTCATTTATTATAATAGTATTTAGTATATTGCTTAATTTCAACTAGCAATTTACATTAAGACAAATGAACTCAGTATTTTTTATATTAATATTAATTCCAGTAATAGAAATTTATCTTTTTATCAAAATAGGGTCTTATATTGGTGCTTTTATTACAATATCCCTTATTTTTCTTACTGCATTTGTCGGTGTGATTTATGCAAGATACGAAGGATTCAACACTCTAAGATCTGGAATGACACAATTGGTTAAAAATAAAATGCCTGTATATGAGATAGTTTCAGGAGCTGCACTTACTTTTGCAGCCTTGCTTCTAATTATACCCGGTTTTGCAACTGACTTGCTTGGTTTGTTGATTATTTTCCCTCCAACAAGAAAAATTATGTTTAAAAATTTTTCTAATAAACTAGAAAAAAAAAATGATATTAAAAAGAATATTAATAAAGATTACATTGAAGGTGAGTTTGAAGATAAAGACGAAAAATGACAGATAAAAAATTTAAAATACTTGCAGAATTTATATCCGACTTATCTAGCGAGACAAAAGATGTCGAAACATATATTTTTGTTAAAGATTTTATTTCAAAATATAATTTAGGAATTGATATAAGATCAAAAGCCTTAAAAGATAAAATAATTGAAGTAAGTACAAATTTTAAGTTTGAAGATAAATCTGAGAATCCTAGAAAATCTTATTTTGAGATGACTTATTCAACTATAATTAAAATTGAAGAAGAACAAAAAGATAAGAAGGAATTGGAAAAAATTATACTTTGTGATGTGCAGAACGAAATATATCCTAGAATGGAAAAGGCATTTGTTAGTTTAATTGATAATTCTGGTTACAAAGGTATTAAATTTGATAAAAAAATTGACTTTGAAAAACTTTATTTACAAAGAAATAATTAATAAAAATTTTTTTTTAATTCCGTTTTCAAAAAATTCTTATGCGCTTCAATTTCAATAGAAGATGGTTTTATAATTCTTTTCGAATAACTTGCACTTTTTAAATCAATATTTTGTTCTTCGAAAGATTTATTGAATTCTAATTTTGGTTCCTTTTGATCGATTAAATTAACATAAACTTTTGATAATAATTCACAATCGATCAAAGCTGAATGATGAACTCTCTTACTGTTATCTATTCGGAATCTCTTACATAGAGCGTCTAAACTTATTTGAGATCCAGGAAATTTCTCTCTTGCAAGATCTAAAGTGTCAATAACTTTTGTATTATCAATTTTTTTTAAACCAAGTATTCCAAGTTCATTGTTTAAATGTGATAAATCAAACTCAGAATTATGTATAATTAATGTTCTTTCATTTATAAAATTTAAAAATTCATCTACTATTTGTGAAAATTTTTTCTTATCTGATAAAAATTCATCAGTATATCCGTGAACCGCAAAAGCTTTTTCCGAAACTTTTCTCTCAGGATTCAAATAACAATGAAATTTTCTAGAAGTAGGTATAAAATTTTCAAGTTCAATACAACCAATTTCCACTATTCTATGACCTTCTTTAACGGAAAGACCAGTTGTTTCAGTATCGAGAATGACTTCTTTCATTTTTTTAGAATTTCGTTTTTTATAATTTTAACATTTTTTAAAATATTATTCTTTTTAAAATTATTATAAATTAAGTAATTCGCCATTTTTTTCTTAATTTTCAAAGGAATTTGAATTCGTTTTAATTCTTTATAAATTTTTTCATTAAAATTATTCCTATTTTTTAATTTTGACTGGATTTTTTTTTTATCTGCTTCAACATATACTAATATAAAATTTTTTTTGTGTAATTTATTTTCAATCAATAGTGGTATGTCTAGCACCACTAATTTTTTATATTTATTTTTTGAAAGAAAATGATTCATTCTTATCCTTACTAATGGATGAACAATTTTGATTATTTTTTTTAAATTTCTTGTATCTTTAAGTAGTATTTTAACAAGTTCATTTTTTATTATAGGAAATTTTTTAATATTATTTGGAAATGCTTTGTTAAGTTTTCTAAAACAAGAATAATTTTTATTATAAATTTTAGAAACTTCTTTATCAGCATTAAACACCGGACAGTTAAATTTTTTTGAAATAAAACTTTTTCCAGAGCCTATATCCCCTAAAATACCAACAATTTTCATTGATCCAATAATTTAATAGTTTCCTCATCTACTTTAGGCATAATCTTATGCCAAATTGTAAAAGCTTGATGAGCTTGATAAATAAACATAATTTTTCCATTCTCAGTTAAATTTCCATTTTCTTTTCCTAATCTAAGGAAATTTGTCTCAGGTGGATTATAAATAATGTCATAAAAAAATTTGTTTGGCCCAATTTTTTCTAAATTAATTGGAAATTTGTCATTTATATTTAAACCAATGCTTGTTGCATTTATCACCATATCAAATTCTGGTATTTTACCCCATTCAACAATTCGAATATTTTTAAAATTTTTTTTTAATTCAAGTGCTTTCTGGTGAGTTCTGTTGCTTAAATAAATCTCAGAAACTTTCATTCGAATTAAAGCATAAATAATTGATGGGCTCACTCCTCCGGCACCTAAAATAAATATTTTTTTTCCAATTGTATTATATTTTGTATGTCTTAGTGCAAGCTCAAATCCTCCAATATCTGTGTTATGACCAATAATTTTATCATTGTCTTTAAAAATCGTGTTCACTGATTTTGTTCCATCTGCTTCAGGAGTCATCCCATCCATAAATTGAATAACAGATTTCTTAAATGGAATTGTTACATTAATTCCTGCTAAATTATTATTCTTAAGTTCATCTATTAAACTTTTAATATCATTTTCATCAATCAGTTTCTTCTCATACGAACTTGTAATATTATTTTTTTTAATCCAATGATTGTGAAGTTTAGGTGACAAAGAATGTTCTATAGGGTTTCCTATAACAAGGTATTTTGACATTTAAAAAGTTTCCATTGATGTTCTTAGCTCAATTTCCCATGCCCAAGAACTTTTATTTTGTCTATGAAATTGTAAATATGTCTTTGCGATTTCATCGGGGTGCATAGTTTGATATTCTCCAAAAGGCTCCTTGTTAATAGCTCCGTCAATTACAAAATGCCCAATATGGATGTTCTTTGGATGAAGTTCCCTTGCTAAAGATTGAGCAAGTCCCCTTAGACCAAATTTTCCCATTGCAAAAACTGAAGAATTTGGAAAGCCTTTAACCCCTGCCGAAGCTCCTGTGAAAAAAATACTACCACTGCCTCTCTTAACCATTCTTTTTGAGGCTTCCTGAGCTACTAAGAAAGCACCAAAACATGTTATATTTATTGCATTTTTGGTGGTATTAGGGTCAAGTTCTACTATAGATCCTTTTATTCTCATTGAAGGATTATAAACTACTAAATTGGGAACTCCAATTTTATCAACTTTTTTAAATAGTTCCTGAACACTATCGATACTACCAGCATCACAATCTATTGTTACTGCTCCAACTTCTTTTTTAATTTGTGATAGCTTTTCTGTATTTCTTGATGAAAGCACAACTTTCATACCGTCTTTGTGACAAATCTTAGCGATAGATGTACTGAGGCCTGGACCCGCTCCTACTATTAAAACAATTTCACTCATAATTTTCTAAATACTGTTTAATTTTCATAACAGGTAAACCCATTATGGTATTTTTATCTCCCTCAATACTGGAAAATAAAAACCTGCCTTCACCCTCAATTTGATATACATTATAAGCATATAAATTTTCATCACTTATTTTTTCTAAATAAAGTTTTAGTTCTTGATCTGTCATTTTTTTCATATTTAAAACTGCTTTGTCAGTATAGTTCCAGATCATTGAACCATTTTTAGCTATACATACTGAGCTTATCAAATAATGTTTTTTACCATTTAGTTTCTTTAGGATTTGCATTGCTTCGTTTCTTGATTTTGGTTTCGAAATTATTTCGTTCTCTAGATCTATAACACTATCAGCTCCTAAGACTAATTTCTCAGGATTTTTATTACTTATTTTTTGGGCTTTGATTTCTGCCAAATTTTTACTAATTATTTCTGGTGAAGCCCCTTCCTTCATTAAACTATCTTTAATAGTTTCTTCGTCTACATATGATGGTTGTACTTCAAATTTAATATGTTCAGATTTTAGTATTTCATTTCTTACTTTACTTTTAGAAGCTAAGATAATTTCTTTATCCATTTGCTTTGTTAATCTCATGTATTTTTATAACTGATGCGGCTACTTCTTCAACAGATTTTCTTGTTACATCTATCACTGGCCATTTATATTTTTTGAAAATTTTTTTTGCTTCTTTAACTTCGTCTATAATTTTATTTAAATTTGTATAAGTTGTTCTTTTTTCTTCTCTAATTATATTCATTCTATTCTTTCTTATATCAACTAATCTTTCAGGGTCTGTAGTTAGACCAATTACACAAGATATTTTAGGATTGTTTTGAAGTTTAACAGGTATTGAATTTTTATTTACTATTGGAATATTTGATGTTTTAAAGCCTCTATTTGCTAAATAAATTGATGTTGGGGTTTTGCTTGTCCTGCTTACACCGAGCAAAATTACATCAGATTTTTCAAGGTCATCAACTAAGTTTCCATCGTCATGATTCATAGTAAATTGAATAGCCTCAATACGTTTATAGTATTCATCATTCAATTGATGCTGTCCACTTGGTATATGTGATGCTTCTTGTTTCAATAATTTTGAAAAAACGACTATTAATTCTTCTAGTGCTCCATAACAAGGAATTTTTTCATCAAAACATTTTTTTTTTAAAAATTGTGATAAGTTAACATCTACTATGGTGAATAATATTATAGGATTTTTTTTTTTTCTATAAGCTTCAATAATTTTTGATATTTGGTTTTCCGTTCTAGTAAATGAGAACTGGCGTACTATATATTTAATCTCACCAAATTGAGCTTTCAAAGAAACGAATATCCTATCAAGTGTTTCCCCGGTAGAATCTGATATTAAAGATACGTTATATGTTTTGGTCATGTATAAAATGTATATAACTCAATAGTTATTATTTCTATCTTATTTCTAACAAAATGATTAGTATTCAAGTGTTAAAAAAGCCATATTTATTAACAAAGTTTTACATGTTAATAATTATCTTATAATTTTTATTAAATTTAATAATTTGCTTAAAGGTTAAGAAAAATAAGATTATTTATCCATTATAATGTTAATAACATATTAATAAAATGTTTATAACTAATAATACTCTTATTCCACTTAGCATACTAATAAAACTAAACTAATTAATATAATTATATATATATGATTAAAAAAATATCTAACTGTATAATAAATAAGACTACAGGAAATAATCCTATTTGGTTGATGAGGCAAGCAGGAAGATATTTGCCTGAATTTAGAAAAATAAGAAAAGTAAATCCAGATTTTATCAAACTTTGTTTACACTCTGATTTGGCAACAGAAATTACTTTACAACCAATAAAAAGATTTAATTTTGATGGTGGGATAATTTTTTCAGACATTTTAATGTTGCCATATGGACTAAATCAAAAAGTAGAGTTTGAAAAAGGTTTTGGGCCTAAATTAGAACCTCTAGAATTGGATCATATTAAAAGTACAAGTGAAATTGATTTTACAAAAAAAGTTCAGCAAGTCTATGAAGCAATAACAAAAACATCTTCAAACCCAGCTATGAAAAATAAAGACATGATAGGGTTTGTTGGAGCTCCATGGACAATCCTCGTTTATATGATCAATTGCTCATCCCCAAAAAAAGGTCTTAAAAAAGATTTTTTTAAAGATGATTTATTAATTAAAGAACTGATGGTTATAATTGAAAATTTTTTAAAATTACATATTAAAAATCAAATTAATGCAGGAGCAAATATTATACAAATTTTTGATAGTTGGGCAGGGCTTTTAGAAAATAAAATTGATGACTATGTTTTAAACCCAACGTTTAATCTTGTCGAATACATAAAAAAATTGGGTGTACCGGTTATATGTTTTCCTAGAGGTATAAAAAATTATAAAAATTTTTGTGATATTGTAAAACCTGATGCTGTTAATATTGATTATGATGTAGATCCTAAAAAAATTGTTCGAGAAGTAGAAATTCCTGTTCAAGGTGGGCTTAACCCAAATATATTACTTTCTGATAAAGAAAATTTAAAGAAATCTGTTGAAAATTACTTAACTATTTTCAAAGATCATCCTTATATATTTAACTTGGGCCATGGAATATTACCTGAGACTAAAATCGAGATGGTGGAAGAAATGCTTAAAACAGTAAGAGAATTTAAATGAAATCTGATCATCCAAAGATAAATTACGGGAAAACAGGCATCCTCCTTGTTAATCTTGGAACGCCAGATTCTACTAGCTGGTGGGATATAAGAAAATATTTAAGGGAATTTTTATCTGATCGAAGAGTTATTGAAGTTAATCCTGTTATTTGGCAAGTTATACTTAACCTATTTATATTGACTTTTAGGCCATCAAAAACAGCAAAAGCATATAAAGAAATATGGATGAAAGATAAGGACATGTCCCCATTAAGATATTTTACTAGAATGCAGGCTAAAAAATTATCAGATAAGATAAAAGAAGAAAAATTAATTGTTGATTATGCCATGAGGTATGGCAATCCCAGTATTAAAAGCAAGATACATAGTTTACAAAAGTTGGGATGTGAAAATTTAGTTGTAATGCCCCTTTATCCGCAATACGCCGCCGCAACAACAGCAACAGTTTGTGATGAAGTATACAGAACTTTAATGAATATGAGATGGCAGCCTAACTTAAAAATTGTGCCCCATTATGAATCTGAACCACTTTATATTGAAGCAATTAAAAATAGTATATCAAAAAAAGTAAGCGAAATAAGCTGGAAACCAGATCTTATACTGGCTTCATATCACGGGATACCTAAAAAATATTTTGACAAGGGAGATCCTTATCATTGCTATTGTCATAAAACAACTAGGCTTATTTCAGAAAAATATTCAGCAATAAAAATCCTTACAACTTTTCAATCTAGATTTGGACCTCAACAGTGGTTACAACCGTACACAGATAAAACACTCGAGAATCTTCCTAAAGATGGAAAAAAAAATATCTTAGTGATATGTCCAGGTTTTGCGTCTGACTGTGTTGAAACTTTAGAAGAGATTTCTATACAAGGGAGAGAAAGCTTTATGGCATCCGGAGGTGAAAATTTTGAAATGATTCCATGTCTAAACGATAGCGATGATCATATAGCATTAATCAAACATCTAATTTTGCAAAATATTTAAATTTATGAGTGGCTACTTATTATTAAAATCACTTCATTTAATTTCAGTGATTTCTTGGATGGCTGGCTTGTTGTATCTGCCAAGAATATTTGTCTATCATGTAGAAAACTTTGAAAAGAAGGAAACAACAGAAATTTTTGAGACCATGGAGAAAAAACTTTATAATTACATCATGAGACCAGCTATGATTTTATCTTGGCTCTTTGGAATTATTTTAATTCACTTAAATGGATTAGAGAGTTTAACTAGTTTGTGGTTGCAGGTTAAGTTAATTTTAGTAGTTATTCTTACAATTTACCACGAGTATTTAGGAAAGTGTTTACGTAATCTAAAAGATGGTTCTGACAGTAAAACATCAAAATTTTATAGAATTATTAATGAAATCCCTACAATTTTGCTGATTTTAATTGTTTTTATTGTGATATTTAAGCCTTTATAGGGTTGTATTTTCCTAACTAACAATTATATTAATATCATCTAACAAAAAAATCCCCAATTAACAATGAACATACAAGAATTAAAAAAGCAAAGCTCAGAGCAATTAATTTCCCAAGCAGAGGAGCTTGGTGTAGAAAATGCAAGTACATTAAGAAAACAGGAAATTTTATTCGCAATATTAAAAAAACTTGCAGAAAAAGGTGAAGAAATAACTGGAATTGGTGTTTTACAATTACTACAAGATGGGTTTGGATTCCTCAGGGCAATCGAGTCTAATTATTTGCCGGGGCCAGATGATATATACATAAGCCCAAGTCAAATTAGAAGATTTGGACTGAGGACAGGTGATACAGTTGAGGGACCTGTCAGAGCTCCAAAAGAAGGCGAAAGATATTTTGCTTTGCTTCAGGTTAGTAAAATTAATTTTGAGGAGCCAGAAAAGGCTAGACACAAAATTGCTTTTGATAACTTAACACCTCTATATCCAGATCAACAAATGGTGATGGAAGTTGAAACAACAAAAATTGAAAAAAAACCAGACTTAACACCCAGGCTAATTGATCTTGTGAGCCCAATTGGAAAAGGTCAAAGATCAATAATTATTTCACCTCCAAAAGCTGGAAAAACGATGATATTACAAAGTATAGCAAATTCAATTGCAAAAAATTATCCTGAAAGTTATTTAATGGTTTTACTTATAGATGAGAGACCCGAAGAAGTAACAGATATGCAAAGAACTGTTAAGGGCGAAGTTATAAGTTCAACATTTGATGAACCTGCCCAAAGACACGTGGCTGTTGCTGAAATGGTTATTGAAAAAGCAAAAAGACTTACAGAGCACAAAAAAGATGTTGTAATATTATTAGATTCAATCACAAGATTAGGTAGAGCCTACAACGCAGTTGTCCCAAGTTCAGGCAAAGTTTTAACAGGAGGTGTTGATGCTAATGCATTACAAAGACCTAAAAGATTTTTTGGAGCGGCTAGAAATATTGAAGAAGGTGGATCTTTAACAATTATATCTACTGCTTTAATTGACACAGGAAGTAGAATGGATGAAGTAATCTTTGAGGAATTTAAAGGAACGGGCAATAGTGAAACTATTTTAGACAGAAAAATTTCTGAAAAAAGAATATATCCAGCAATTGATATAACTAAATCAGGCACTAGAAGAGAAGAACTAATTTTTGACAAAAACGATCTTCAAAAAATGAATGTTTTAAGAAGAATAATAGCTCCGATGGGCACTATGGATGCAATTGAATTTATAAATTCTAAATTAAAAAATACAAAAAATAATGCAGAATTCTTTAATTCAATGAATAAACCTGCTTAATTAATCAAATATAGCCGAGCTCTTTCATTTCAACACCCAGTTGGCTTACAAGGTATTCAACATCCTTTTCATCAAGATATTTTTCCCAAATATTATCTTTACCTAAATTAAAAAAATTAACTTTATCTTTATTAAGTTTATTTCGAACCGCTTCATTAAAACCTTTGTCAATTTCCATTTTTTGCATCGACTCGAAAGATGTAGTATTAATTATGTTTCTTATTTTAATGTCGTCGTAATCAAATTTTATATAGCTCTTAATAAATTTTAATATGTTATTTATTTCTTTACCTGGATCTAATAGCAAGTCCTCGTATTTTATTAATAACAAATTATCATTTTTTTTTGTCCAAGAATTATAATGATCTTTCCATGATCCTAAAATTGTAAAAATATTATTTTGTTTGTTTGGTTTGTATTCAGCCCCCGTGACAAATTTTGGTGAAGTAATTTGTTCTTTAGCAGTACTTTTATCAACGGTATAATGATTTGTGAAAGAGTTAACTAAATTTCGCGGATCTCTAACAATATAAATTGTTGCTAAAGTATTATTTCTATCAGTAAATGGGTATTCTCCTATCTTACAATTTAAATGATGTGTTTTAAAAAATCTTAATTGTTTATCTAAATTTATCCGTTCTTGTGCAGGTATCCAAAATTTTTTTAATTCATTAATATCTTGAAATTTCTCAGTTAAGTTTTCAAAATGGGTTTTATTTGGAAATTGCTGGATATTTTTAAGTAAATCAAAATTAAAAATTCCATCATCAGAATATACAAGAGAAGATATTATTGATCTTACCCAGGTATTTCCACTTTTAGGATATGATGCAATCCAAATAATCATAATAAATAAATATATATATAAAAAAATTTCCATATATAATTATTTTATGACTATTTACGCTTTATCATCGGGCTTAGGGGTATCTGGGGTAGCAATTATTCGTGTTTCAGGAAAAGAAACTAGGAATATTCTAACTAAACTTATTACTGGCCCCATGCCAATTCCAAGAGTAGCTACATTGAGAAAAATCAGCAAAATCAATACTAATGAGCTGATTGATGAAGGGTTGATTATATGGTTTCCTGGACCACAGAGCTATACAGGAGAGGATATGGCTGAACTTCAAGTTCATGGTAGCAGAGCTGTAATAGAGGCTGTTTTGGAAGAATTCTCAAATCAAAAAAATTGTAGATTAGCCGAGCCAGGTGAATTTACAAAGATCGCATTAAGTAATGAAAAATTAAATTTATTAGAAGCTGAAAGCATTGGTGATTTAATATCTTCAGAAACAGAAATACAAAGACGTCAAGCACTAAGAGGTATGTATGGAGATGGTTTTGATATTTATCTTAGTTGGAGAAATAAATTAATTAAAAATCTTGCTAATGTTGAAGCAAAAATTGACTTTCCAGATGAAGATCTTCCAGAAAATATTTTAGAAAAAATTAAAAAGGAGATTGAGCAAATTAAAATAGAAATTAAAAAAAATTTGAACGATCAAAAAGTTGGAGAGAGAATTAGAGATGGATTTAAAATTGCAATCGTAGGCCCCCCTAATGCTGGAAAATCTAGTCTTATGAATTATTTATCCAGAAGGGAGGTGGCTATAGTTTCTGAAACCGCCGGAACTACAAGAGATGTTATCGAGACCCATTTAAACCTTAATGGATATCCCGTAGTGATTTCAGATACGGCAGGTGTAAGAGAGTCAAAAGATGAAATAGAAAAAAAAGGAATTAAGCTGGCTTTAAAGAAAGCTGAAAATGCTGATTTAAATATTATAGTTATAGAGCCTAAAAGTAGCTATTTTACTGGATTTTTAAAGGATTTAGTTTCTAGTAGGTCAATTTTAGTAGTTAATAAATCTGATTTAGAGATAAACAACGTTAAGAGAGAATTCGAAACGTTTAAACCAATTTATATTTCCATAAAAAATGAAAGTAACTTAAATCTACTTATAGAGGAAATAAAACAAAGGTTAAAAAATCAGTTTATAAATTCAGATGACGTTTTAATAACTAGAAAAAGACATAGAATAAATTTAGAAGAATGCTTAGACTATCTCCAAAGATTTTGTGAAAAAGATTTATCAAAAGATTTTGAAAAGGCCGCAGAGGATTTAAGGTTAGCAACAAGATTTTTAGGCAAAATAGTTGGTAAAGTTGATGTAGAAGAGATATTAGATAGTATTTTCAACGATTTTTGTATAGGTAAATAAATCCCATTTTACGGGGGTTTTTATAATAATTTGCTCAATTTTTGTTGGAAAATAACATTAATTTGACATTATTTTTGTTAATCTTGTAAATATTATAATCAGATATAAGTTCTTACTTATGAAGAATGAATTATCATTTGATGTGGTAGTAATTGGAGGTGGTCATGCAGGATGTGAAGCAGCTACAGCATCTGCAAGATTGGGAGTTAATACTGCGTTATTCACACATAAATTTGAGACAATTGGAGAAATGTCTTGCAACCCTGCCATAGGCGGATTGGGCAAAGGACATTTAGTGAGGGAGATAGATGCATTAGATGGCGTAATGGGGGAAGTTGCGGATAAATCTGGTATACAATTTAGACTACTAAATAGAAGCAGAGGTCCAGCAGTAAGGGGACCAAGAACACAAAGTGATAGATTTTTGTACAAAAAATATATGCAAGAAAAACTTGTAAACTACTGTAATTTAACAATTTTTTCTGATCCTGTAATAGAGTTTATTTTTGATAAAAATCTTGTAAATGGTTTTATAACAAAATCAGGTAAAATCATTAAAACATCAAAATTAATATTAACGACCGGAACATTTTTAAACGGGCTGATACATATTGGTGAAGATAAAACTCCGGCTGGAAGGTTCAACGAAAAACCAACAACTGGTCTAAGCGAGCAATTAAAAAAATATAATTTTAAAATTGGAAGGCTCAAAACTGGAACTCCACCAAGACTTGATTCTAGAACTATAAATTTTGAAAATTTAGAGGAACAGCAGGCAGACAATGAACCATATTTTTTTTCATCTCTAACTAAAAATACTCTTAACAGACAGGTGTCGTGTAAGATTACCTATACAAATAAAAAGGTTCATAATATAATTTCAAAGAATATAAAGCTTAGTGCTATTTACTCAGGCAATATTGAAGGGGTTGGACCTAGATATTGTCCTTCAATTGAGGATAAAGTTGTAAAATTTAAAGAAAAATCAAGTCATCAAATATTTTTAGAGCCTGAAGGACTAAATGATATTACAATTTATCCAAATGGAATATCGACTTCGCTTCCTGAATATGTGCAACAAGAAATATGCAATAATATCAAAGGTTTAGAAAACGTTAAAATTATTAGGCCTGGATATGCAATAGAATACGATTATATTGACCCAAGAGAATTATTATCAACACTCGAAACAAAAAAAATTAAAAACTTGTATTTAGCAGGACAAGTTAATGGAACAACTGGATATGAAGAAGCTGCAGCACAAGGCTTGGTAGCTGGTATTAATGCAGCTCTATCATTTAAAAATCAAGAACCTTTTATTTTAGATAGGTCCGATGCTTATATTGGAGTAATGATTGATGATTTAGTAACAAAAGGTGTTCTTGAGCCTTATAGAATGTTTACCTCCCGAGCAGAGTATAGGTTAGTATTAAGAGCAGATAATGCTGATCTTAGACTAACTCAGAAGGGGATTAAGATTGGTTTGATTAATGAAGAAAGAAGAAACTTATTCAATAAAAAGAGGGAAAATTTAGATAAATTAGTAAAAAACATGGATAACGTAAAAATATCCCCATCAAAAATATTAAAATACGGGATAAACATAGCAAAAGACGGGGTTTTAAGAACAGCAAATCAAGTTTTGAGTAGAAAGGGAGTTAATATGGGAAAAATAAGAGAAATATGGCCAAAAATACCTTTTGTTTCCCATGAAATTGATGAACAACTTGAAATTAACGCACATTATAAAGGATATTTAAAAAAACAAAAATTAGATATTTTAGCTTTCAAAAGAGATGAAAATCTTATGATTCCAGATAATGTTGATTATGAAAAGCTAAGTGGACTTTCAAAAGAGGTTAAATCAAAGTTTATCAAAATAAAACCCTCTACATTAGGACAAGCGCTCAGAATAGATGGTATAACTCCAGCGGCAGCATATATTTTGTTGTCACACATCAAAAGAAAGTCTATTAAGAAGATAGCTTGATTGATTCGTTAGAAATAGATTATAAGAAAATTATTCCTCTAGTTTCACGTGAAACATTAAAAGAGCTCGAAACGTTCAGAAAGCTGATAATTATGAGAAATAATGAAATAAATCTAATTAGCTCTACTACTATAGGCTCTTCAAAGGATAGACATATAGTAGATTCAGCACAAATAATTGATTTTGTTGATAAAAATAGACTAATATGCACAGATATAGGATCTGGAGCTGGTCTTCCAGGAATCGTATTAGCAATAATTATGAAGTATAAAAAATCTGAGATGCAATTTAATCTTTATGAGAAAAGTTATCATAAGAGCAAGTTCCTTGAAGAAGTTTCAAGAAAGTTTAATTTGAATACAAAAGTTTTTAATCAAAACATATTTAATCAAAAAAATTTAAGTTCAGAAATCATAGTTGCAAGAGCATTCAAGCCGATGATGGTAATTTTAGAATTAGTTAATAAGAATTTTAAAAAATTTAATAATATTATTTTGTTATTAGGTAAAAATGGAAAATCATCAATCGAAGATTGTAAAAAAAAATGGAGATTTGATTATATTCAAAAAAGTAGTTTAACTAGCAAAGAGTCTTTAATAATTAAAATTTCAAACTTAAAGAAAAAATGAAGAATAAAATTATTTCGGTAATAAATCAAAAGGGTGGTGTGGGCAAAACAACAACGGTAATAAATCTAGCTGCAGGATTATCGCTATTGGGAAAAAAAATTTTAGTTATTGACCTTGATCCCCAGGGTAATGCAACTACAGGATTAGGTTTGTCCAACACAATACCTTCTGAGCAAACAATTTATGGCGTGCTCAATGGCACCCGTGAAATTTCTAATGTTATCCAAAAAACTAACTTTCAAAATCTTGATTTAATCCCCTCTAATGTAGATTTATCTGGATTAGAAGTTGAGACAGCCGGAGATGGAAGAAGAGCCTTTATTCTAAAGGACCAAATAACCGCATATTTAAACACTTCTAGGACATCATATGATTATGTTCTGCTAGATTGTCCTCCATCTCTTAGCTTGCTCACAATTATGGCGTTAGTCTCAACAAACTCTTTGATCGTACCCTTGCAAACAGAATTCTTTGCATTAGAGGGACTTACCCAGTTAATGAAAACTATAGATAGAATAAAAAACAATTTAAATAAAAGTTTGTCCATTAGAGGAATATTATTAACTATGTATGACAAAAGAAATAAACTTTCATCTCAAGTAGAAAAAGAAGCTAGAGATTTCTTTAATGAAAAAGTATATCAAAATGTTGTACCAAGAAATGTTAGACTGTCTGAAGCACCGTCTCATGGAGTGCCAGTATTGATGTACGACAAATCTTGCCCTGGAAGTAAGGCTTACTTTAATTTTACCAACGAATTTTTAGAACAAGAAAAATTTTATGAAAGCGCAGCATAATGAATCCATTTAAAAATAAAAAAGGTTTGGGAAGAGGCCTTTCATCATTGATAGGTGATACACCAACTTATATGTCAAACAATAGCGTTCCTATTAGTTCACTTATAAAAAACAAGTTTCAACCACGTAAAATATTTGACAAAGAAAAACTTGAGGAATTAACAGATTCAATTAAAGCAAGAGGTATTATCCAACCAATTATTGTTCGAAAGTCAAATGTTGAAAATGATAAATTTGAAATAATTGCAGGTGAAAGAAGATGGCTTGCTGCCCAAAATGCAGGACTTCATGAAGTTCCAATTGTTCAGGTTGAGGCAGATGATCTCAAATCTTTAGAGTTTGCAATAGTTGAAAATGTTCAAAGAAATGATTTAAATCCAATTGAAGAAGCAAAAGGATATAAAAGACTTATTGATGAGTTTTCTTATGACCATGACAAAGTAGGTAAATTTATAGGAAAAAGCAGAAGTCATATTTCAAATTGTTTAAGACTTTTATCTTTACCAGGGGATGTTGTTGAACTAATAGAAAAAAATTCACTTTCCCAAGGACATGCTAAGATTTTAGTTGGATTATCAAATGCGAGCTTTTTTGCAAAAAAAATTATTGATAAAAAGATGTCAGTAAGACAAGCAGAAAATTTAGTTAAAATTTTAAAATCAAATAAGAATAAAAAATTACAGAATAAAGATCCAAACATTTTAGAAATTGAACGAAGCATATCTGAAAAAATTGGTTTAAACGTTGTGATAAAAAATAATAAAAAAAATAAGGGTATACTTTATTTTGAATATAAAGATATAGATCAGTTAAATCGATTAATTAATATAATAAAATCTCATTACTAATTTTAGTAAGTTTGCGAAATCAAAAAGTCTTTAGTAATATTTAATGAATTATCAAAGTTCTTTTTAACTAATAGCTCGGTCTCATTTATATTATTTATTAAATTGTTGATATTCTCCATATCTCTTTTCTTTATTTGATTAACTACAATTTCTTTTTCTTTCCAGAATATTGGTGGTTTAAATTGGCTCACAGTTTCTTCAATACTCCTTTTGTCATCTAATTGATTACTTATTTTCAAAAGTTTCTTTGTTTTGTTCAGCATAATTCTTAAAATAATCATACAGTCTTCTCTTGAAAATACATTTTCATTAATGATATGAGAAGTTTTTTTTAAGTTTTTCGATAAGCAATTATCTACTAGTTCATTGATATCATAATTATGAGCTAAATTTGTTATTTTTATAATTTCTTCATACGTAATTTTATCTTTTCCAGACAAAAAAACTTCAATTTTTTTTAATTCATTATTCAAATTTTCCCTATCTCCTCTACATCTGCTTACTAGCAAATTAATGTTTTCCTGTGATAAGGGCACTTTCATCTCTTTAAAAAAATTAAACGCAATTTTACTTAAAGTTTGATTATTATCTTCGTAAAATGGAACGCAAATTAGAGATTTATCTTTTTCAAAGTAACCTCTTATTTTAGATCTTTTATCTAAAATTTTAGCTGAAAGAATTAAAATAATATCGTCTATTTTTTTTTCTATAGTTTCTTCAATAATTTTTAATATTTTATCAGATACCCTTGAAATTATTATTAATTTCTTTTGTTCAAAAAATGACCTATTTAAAATCTTTTCAAAAAAAATATTTTCATTTTCTAATAAATCTTTTTCATCGTATCTGTGAATCGAATCTTTAAAATTAATTTCAAATTTTTTTTTTTATAATTTCGTTTTTAAAGCCTTCATTTTCTCCATAAAAAAGGAAAAACTTATTTTTTTCTATATTTAATTTGTTTGTTTCGAAAGATTTGATTATCATGTACTAGAAATAATTGCTTGTATAATTTCATCAATAACTTCATCTACTAGGTTGTTGGTAATAATATTTTCTTCTTGACTTAAATCAAACTTATTTTCTAAATTAGAGTACTTTCTACTATAGTTTATATCTGAAGAGTATAAAGTTTGGCTGCTGCTACTTCTATTTATAATCACGTTGGCAATTATTTGAACTTCGAAAGTTTCAGGATCACCTATTTTGTTTTTTGATAAAATTTTCTTATCTTTTTTTAAGTCTAAAATTACATCAACTCCCTTTGTTTCAATTTTTTTATTTTGGTAAAATTTTAACTTACGTTCAATAAGACTGTTAAGTTTTGAGTAACCCAAAAATGTTATATTATTTATCGATACACCTGAACTGTTTGTAATATTTTTATTTGAAAAAATTGGCTCGTATCCACAACCATATACTGATAAGAATAAAATAAATATTAATAGTTTTAATTTATTTTTCATTTTACTATTAGATTAATTAACCTGTCCTTAATAAAGATACTTTTTATAACCTCTTTTTCCTTTAAATTTTTTTCGTAGATAGATGATTTTTTTATCATATTAATAAGTTCTTTTTCGTTTACATTTTTGTAAGAGTCAATAATTGCTTTTTTCTTACCGTTAATTTGCACTACTATCTTGATATTTTCGTCTTCTAAAAATTTTTGTTCAATTTTTGGCCACTTTATCTCATCGTGATTTTTCATCGTATCCAGACATTCTGATGCAAAGTGTGGAATTACAGGTGCCATTAAATATAAAAATTTTATATATTCTTTTTTTAGAGACACAACATTTAAATCAAACTCTACAATCTTAATATAGAAATTGTAAGCCTCATAAAGATTTGCAATAATTCCATTGTAGTGAAACCTCTCAAGGTTGTTTGTGACCTTATTGATTAACTGATTTGTAAATTTTGAAATTTCCAAATCATATTTATTTTGATTTCCTTCAAAATTCTTCTTTACAGTTTTTATTAATATTTTTTGATGTAAAGTCCATAATTTTTGCAAGAATTTATATGAAGCGTTCATTCCTTGGTCAGACCATTGAATATCTTTTTCGGGGGGGCTATCAGATAAAATAAATAATCTCACAGCATCAGCTCCATATTCTTTTATAATATTTTCGGGATCAATAGTGTTTTTCTTTGATTTAGACATAGATTCTGATGGTCCAACTATTACTTCTTCATCAGGTTTATCTAATTTAAAAAATTTTTTCCCATTTTTTGTGATTACTTGTTCGGGGCTTAGCCATTTATTATTTTTATCTTTATAGGTTTCATGACAAACCATACCCTGAGTAAATAACCCTTCAAAAGGTTCTTTTAAAGAAAAATTTTGATTTTTGAATGATATTGCATGCATAAAAAATCTTGAGTAAAGAAGATGAAGTATAGCATGTTCTACGCCTCCTATATATTGATCAACAGGCATCCAATAATCTGTTTCTTTTTTATCAAAACCATATTTTATATATTCAGATGAACAAAACCTTAGAAAATACCAAGATGAGTCTACAAATGTATCTAGGGTGTCAGTTTCACGCTTATATTCTTTTCCATTAATAATCACTTTTTTCCATTCATCTTCATGATCCAGTGGATTACCTTTAGTATTGAGATTAACATTTTCTGGTAACTTTACCGGCAAATCTTCTAATGGTATTTTAATAATATTATTTTTGTCATCATAAGCGACAGGTATTGGGCAACCCCAATAACGCTGTCTGGAGATGCCCCAATCTTTAAGTCTAAAATTTATCTTTTTTTCCCCTGATTTCATATTTTCTAAAATTTCAATTGTTTTTGCAATTGATTCATCTGGGACTTTTAAATTATTTAATATTTCTGAATTAAACAATACTCCAGGACCTGTATAAGCTTTATCGTTTACTGAGAACGTATCATCCTCGTCCACTGGTTTGACAACTGGAATTATATCAAGCTTATATTTTATCGCAAAATCTAAGTCTCTTTGGTCATGAGCAGGACATCCAAAAACAGCACCAAAACCATAATCCATCAAAACAAAATTTGCGAAGAAAACTGGAACTTTTCTTTTTTTATTCAAAGGATTAACTGCCCACAATTCAGTTTTAAAGCCAATTTTTTCAGCTTGAGCAATAGACTCTTCAGTAGTTCCAGTTTTAGAACAAGCTTCTTTGAATTTTATAAACTCAGGATCATTTTTATAAAAACTGGATATTGGGTGATCTGCAGATAGTGCTAAAAAAGAAAATCCATATAGCGTATCTGGCCTAGTAGTAAAACATTTTATATTGTTAATTGATGAATTACCTTCTATTTTAAAGTCTACTTCACAACCAAAAGACTTCCCAATCCAATTTTTTTGCATGATTTTTACTTTATTTGGCCATTCATTAAGTTTATCTAATCCATCAAGCAAATCTTCAGAGAAATTAGATATTTTAAAAAACCATTGATTTAATTTTTTTCTTTCAACTACTGCACCAGATCTCCATCCCTTTCCATCTATTACTTGCTCATTAGCAAGAACAGTTTCATCAACTGGATCCCAATTTACATAGTTCTCTTTTCTATAAACCAATCCTTTATCATAAAGTTCTAAAAAAAACTTTTGTTGATGTTTGTAATATTCAGATGAACATGTTGAAATCTCTCTTTTCCAGTCAATTGACAATCCAAGTTTTTTTAGTTGTGATTTCATCACACTTATGTTTTTTTCGGTCCATTTTTTTGGATCAAGGTTATTTTCACGCGCAGCATTTTCTGCTGGCATACCAAAAGAATCCCATCCCATTGGATGCAGTACATTAAAATTCTGCATCTTTTTATATCTAGCTAGAACATCGCCTATTGTGTAATTTCGTACATGACCCATATGAATTTTGCCAGATGGATATGGAAACATTTCAAGGCAGTAAAATTTTTTTTTCTTTAAATCAACTTTAGCCTCAAAGAATTTTCTCTCATCCCATAACTTTTGCCATTTACTCTCAATAGATTTAAAATTGTATCTTTCCACTCGAATATATTTTTTTATTTTTTTAAAAAAATTAATTATTTAATTATTTTTAGCACTTGTCTCTGAATTTTTATATTCACCAAATTCCTCTTTATATCTAATGGTATCTTCTTGAGCAATCAGTGCAGCTTTTTTTAAAATTTCAAGTTTTATTTCATTACCCAAGCCTGATTTTATTTTTTGTGTTTTGCAAATATTTGATACATCACATGTTTTTTCAAATAATGATACTTCCAACCCGTCAGCTCTTATTTCGTTTGTTAAAAATCTTACTGAGATTTTAACAGATCTTTCAGTTCCTTCGCTAAACCAATCGGTTATTATAACTCCACCAGAATAATCAACATTTGTTAATGGTGTAAAATCAAGTATATCTAAAGATGCTCTCCACATAGGATTTGATGAAGCGAATTCAAAATTACCACCAGAACCACCCCTCATTGCATTTGAAAGTCTAAATCCCTTTCCCTCCTCTATATTTTTTCGAGCTCTTTCTTTTGCGCTAACTGGAACCTCCTGCGGATTTGCTGGGTCAAATCTAAATGGCCCACTCTTGCAAGAAGTAAGAACAGGGATAAAAAGAATTATTAAAATTAAAATTTTAAATATTGAAGTAATTTTGTTTATGCTCATTTTTGATTGATATATACAATATATTCGACAATAACAAAAAAACTATAAAAATGGGCAAAAAATTGTTGTATTTTTGCAACAATTATAAAAAAAAAACATAAAATCTCGAATTTTTGAGGATATTTAGTTATTTTTTAATATTGTCCTCATAATTCATAATATTAATATTAATAAAAACAAGGAGATATATATGAATACTTTTAAAAAAGTAGGTTTGACAGCTTTAGCTGGATCACTTGCATTAACAGCTGCTCACGCAGGTGAAATGTCAGTATCTGGTTCTATGGTTGCAACTTACAACTCAAGAGACACTAAAGAGTCAACAGGTAACCCTTTAGGAATGAAGTCTAACTTAACATTTTCTGGTTCAAGCGAATTAGATAATGGTATGACTGCAAGCATATTTCATACTACTACAGATAAATTTACTGGACAGTATTCTGGTAAAATTAGTTTAGATATGAATGACGCTGGTACAATCGCACTTGACCAAGGTTCAGGTGGTGGTATGCAGGACATCGATGATGTTACTCCAAAAGCTTACGAAGAGTCATGGGATAACTTAGAT
>MDTB01004298.1_pt1 | contig 22917 bp, 23 predicted proteins | sample 811161 | NCBI WGS metagenome assembly MDTB01 (sample SAMN05326650, study PRJNA326480) | marine metagenome | isolation source: seawater | place: Mediterranean Sea | collected 2009
AGTCCAATTACTAAGGCTTTTTTTCCTTCTAGAAACCCCATTATTTTATTTCTCCTTCATTAGTTTCATTAATGATAGTAACCTAATGGCACAATATAGCAAAAAAAGTATAATTTTTTTAAAATAACTAAGAATATGAAAATAGTAGAAATATATACTGATGGAGCATGTAAGGGCAATCCTGGCCCTGGTGGGTGGGGTGTATTGGTAATTGATGGTAAAGAAGAGAGAGAGATTTTTGGTGGAGAAAGCTTTACAACGAATAATAGGATGGAGCTTTTAGCAGCGATCCGAGCGTTAGAGTCACTTGAAGAGCCTTGCAAAATTAATTTTTATACTGATTCGAAATATTTGAAAGATGGTATAACTAAATGGCTTGATAATTGGAAAAAAAGAGGTTGGTTAACATCTAACAAAAAGCCTGTAAAGAATAAAGATTTATGGCAAAGTCTTAATCTATATGTCGTTAGACATAGGATTCAATGGAATTGGGTCAAGGCTCATTCTGGTGATATTTTTAATGAAAAAGCTGACTACCTAGCAAACAAAGGTATAACTAGTACAACTTAGTTTTAATTAATATGAGACAAATAATTTTAGATACTGAAACAACAGGACTGGATGTAAAGTCAGGCCATAGAATTATCGAAATTGGCTGTATTGAGGTTATAAATAGAAAAATAAGTGGACAAAGCTTTCATACTTATTTAAATCCAGATAGAAAAGTAGATGAAGGGGCATTTGAGGTTCATGGACTATCTAATGATTTCCTAGATAACCAACCTATTTTTAGTGATATTGTTTCTGAATTCCTTGAGTTCGTTAAGAATACAGAGTTAGTTATGCATAATGCTAGTTTTGATCTTTCATTTATAAATGTTGAAATGTCTAGATTGAATATTTTGCCAAATGGGATACAAGAAATATGTACTATTTTAGATACATTAAAACTAGCGAGAGATCTTCATCCTGGCCAAAGGAACAGCTTAGATGCTCTTTGTAAGAGGTATAGCATTGATTCTTCTAGGAGAGAGCTTCATGGAGCATTACTTGATGCAGAAATTTTAGCTGAGGTATACCTTGCCATGACTGGTGGTCAAGATGATCTTAAGTTAGACGATATTATAAATGAGGACTTCAAGGATAATGATATATCTCCGATAGTAAGGCCAAAAAATACAATACTTAAGCTTAAGAAAGCTAATTTAGTAGAATCTGATGAGCATAAAAGATCACTCAATGAAATCAATGAGATCTCAGGTGGTAATTTGATTTGGCCTAAAAATTTATAGTTTTTTCTTTCCTATTTCTATAAGTATGTTTTAAAATAAGTAAAATTTTTTTTATAAGGGTTTAATGATGGAATTATTAGAGTGGAACACATCAATGTTGGTATCAGCTATTATTTTAATTATTACATTTGTAGCTATATTTACTGAGCAGCTTCATGGCATGGAGAGATCAAAAGTTGCATTAATAGGCGCTATACTTATGATCATATTTGGCCAAATTTTTGGATTTTATGATCCTGAGGGAGCCCTTGAGGCAATTGACTGGAATGTAATTTTTTTGCTTGCAGCCATGATGACAATTGTTTCAATTATGATTCCAACAGGAGGATTTCAAGCTTTAGCATATAAAATAGCCAAATTTAGTAAAGGGCAGAATTTTCTGTTATTAGTTCTTTTAGGAACTTGCGTAACAGGCTTATCATTATTATTAGATAATGTTACTACTGTTGTTATTTTTGGACCGTTAATTATTTTAATTGCTAATGCTCAAAAAATAAGCCCAATTCCTTATCTCTTAGCTGCAGCTTTATTATCTGATACTGGAGGTATTGCTAGCTTAGTTGGTGATCCGCCTAATATCATGATTGGCTCAGCAGCTAATATTGATTTTAACACTTTCTTATTTACTATGGGACCAATTACATTTGTTGCCTGGCTTGTTTGTTTGGTGATGTTGAAATTTCTTTTTAAGAAAGAGTTAGCTGAAGTACCAGCTGAAGTAGATCATAAAATTCCAGAAATAGCCGAGAAAAAAGTTTGGTTAAGCTCCCTCGTTGTTTTAGCAATTATGACAGTTTTGTTTATGCTTCATAGCGCTTTTCATTGGGAGCCTTGGTTTGTGGCAGTTTTGGGCATGGCGACTCTTGCTTTTACTTCTAGAACTATATTAATGGATAAGGCTTTAGAGCATGTTGAGTTTACATTATTAATTTTCTTCTTAGGCCTATTTATGATAATAGGTGGCGTTGAACATAGTGGATTTTTACAATATCTAGGACAATATATTGTTCCGTTTGTTGAGGCTGATCTTGTTACAGCAACAATTATTTTAATGTGGGTAGGCGCAGCACTCTCGGCTGCAATTGATAACATTCCTTTCACAGCAGCAATGATTCCAATCATTTTGGGTATGGAACAACAAGGCGTAAATGTTGCACCTCTTTGGTGGGGACTAGCAATGGGAGTTGGTCTAGGTGGAAATGGAACACACATTGGTTCCACAGCAAATGTTTTTATAGTGACAATATCTGAGAGGCTAGCTAGAGATCAGAATGATCCTAGTCTTGCTATTACCCCTCTTCTATGGTTCAAGAAGGGTGCACCTGTGATGTTAGGAACTCTGATCGCAGCAACAATATTGTTTTATACGTTTTTTGATTATTTTGCTAAGCCAATAAACTAGATTTAAATGGTTTTTTGATTTATGAAGATATTAGTGACTGGAGTAGCTGGCTTTATTGGCTCACATGTTGCTAAATCTTTATTAATCGAAGGCCATGAAGTAATTGGTATAGATAATCTTAACAACTATTATGATGTTGAGCTTAAGCATGCAAGACTAAACTCAATTGATAAGTCGTTAAAATTTACATTCTATAAGCTTGATCTTACGGATAAAGATGCTATATCAGGCCTTTTTAAAGAAGAAAGATTTGATGTAGTAGTTCATTTGGCTGCTCAAGCTGGTGTTCGTTATGGCATTGAGAACCCATTTTCATACGTAGATAGTAATTTGATTGGTATGATGACAATCCTTGAAGGCTGTAGACATAATAACATTAAGCATCTTATTTTTGCCTCATCTAGTTCTGTTTATGGGCTAAACAAAAAAGTTCCTTATTCTGAAGAGGATAAAACTGATAGTCCAATTTCTTTATATGCTGCAACAAAAAAGTCTAATGAGCTAATTTCATATAGTTACTCGCATTTGTATGGCTTAAATATTACTGGACTAAGATTTTTTACAGTTTATGGACCATATGGAAGACCCGATATGTCTCCTTATATATTTACAAAAAATATTATAGAAAATAAGTCAATTAGAGTTTTTAATCATGGAAAACATAAAAGAGATTTTACTTATATTGATGATGTTGTTTCAGGGATTATGTTGGTATTAAAAAACCCTAATAAATCATATAAAATTTTTAATATTGGTAATAATAAACCCATTGCCCTTCTAAGATATATAGAAGTTATTGAAAATATTTTAGGAAAGAAAGCAATAAAAAATATGGAGCCAATTCAGGCTGGAGATGTTGAAAATACTTGGGCAGATATTCAGGATATAGCTTACTTAGGCTATTCTCCTTATACTAAAATTGAATTAGGTATGGAGAAGTTTATAAAATGGTTTGTTGATTATCACAAAATTTCAGATATAGATATTTTCAAACATGTTAAATAGACCAAAACTTAAGGAAGCTAAGTCTTGGAAGTCTTTATTATCATTAGCAAATGAAAAAAGCTATTTAGATATTCAATCACTATTTGATAAAGATAGTAAAAGAGGATTAGATTTTTCTCTTGATATGAACGATCTATATTTTGATTTTAGTCGACAAGCTATTACAAGAGAAATCTTTAAAAATCTACTTGATCTTGCTTCTGAAGTGAATCTTGAAGGCTCACTTAGTGATATGAATACTGGATCCAATATTAATTTTACGGAAGACCGTCCCGCCCTTCATACGGTTCTCAGAAATCCAAACAGTCAAGCATTCTTTTTAAATGATAAAGATATTTCAATTGATATAAAGAGAGACTTTAGAAGAATAAAATTAATTTCTTTAGATCTCTATAATGGCAGGCTTTTAGGTTATACCGGAAAACCCATCACAGATATTATTAATATTGGTATTGGGGGTTCTGATTTAGGTGTCAGGATGGGCTTAGATGCATTGGCTGCTTATAAAAAGGAAGGTCTTAATTTTCACTTTATTTCAAACTTAGATGGTGTGGAACTTAATAGTGTAATTTCAAAGGTTGACCCAAGTTCTAGTATTTTTATAGTTTGTTCTAAAAGTTTTTCTACTATTGAGACACTAAATAATGCTAATGCTATTAAAGAATGGTTTATAAGTAATATGAATAAAGATGCAGTTAAGGATCATTTCTTTGGTGTTTCACAAAATGTTAGTGCTATGGATATCTTTGGCATTGCAAAAGAAAAGCAATTTAAAATATTTGAGTGGATTGGTGGTAGGTATTCTATTACGTCTTCTGCTAGCTTAGCATTTATCTTAGCTATAGGCTGGGATAATTTTAGAGATTTTTTAGATGGTGCTTATGCTATGGATAGACATTTTTTTGAGGCGTCATTTAATAAAAATATACCAGTATTATTAGCTTTAATTGGGATATGGAATAGGAATTTTCTTAATATTTCTACTCATGCAGTATTGCCATATGATACTTATTTAAAAGAACTTCCTAAATTTCTTCAACAGTTGGAAATGGAAAGTAATGGCAAGTCAACTAGAAAAGATAATTCATCTGTGGACTATTCTACTTCTCCAGTAGTTTGGGGAGATCTAGCTTCTAATGGACAGCATTCATTTTTTCAATTATTACATCAAGGTACTGATCAAGTTTCTTTAGATTTTATTTTACCAGTTCAATCAAAAGTAAGTAGACAGGACCAGCATGACTTAGTTATTTCAAATTGTCTTGCTCAGAGTACTGCCTTTTGTATGGATAACTCATCTGTCATATCTAATAATGATTTCAATAAATTCAAAAAGTCTGTAAGACCAAATTCATTAATTTTATATAATTCTATAACTCCTAGTGTATTAGGTTGCTTAGTTGCTTTGTATGAGCACAAAGTATTTACTCAAGGAGCTATTTGGGAAATAAATTCATTTGACCAATGGGGCGTAGTATTAGGGAAAAAACTAGCAGAGGAGTTTCAATCCATGATTAATACTGAAAATAATGATAGCGGTTATAGCTGTATTGATCATTTATTAAGAGAAATACATTTGAGAAAATTAAATATCAGAGATTAGATTGATGGACTTTATAGATCTTAAAACCAATTATGACCTATTGCGAAACTCAATTGATAGTAGGATAGCAAGTGTTCTAGAAAGCGGGCAGTATATTTTAGGAGAGCAGATTAGAGAAATGGAGCAGAGGTTAGCTCATTATGTAGGAGTAGATCATTGTGTTTCAGTTTCAAGCGGCACTGATGCGTTATTAATAGCTTTAATGTCTTTAGATATTGGCATTGGTGATGAGGTAATTACTTCTCCTTTTTCATTTATATCATCTGCTGAAATGATTGCATTATTAGGAGCTAAACCAGTTTTTATAGATATTAATGAAAAGACATATAATTTAAACGAGGATTTATTAGAATCTGCTATTACTAAAAAAACAAAAGCTATTATTCCGGTATCATTATTTGGACAGTGCCCAAATTTAGATAGGATAAATAAAATTGCATTTGCTCACGATGTTAGTGTAATAGAGGATGGTGCTCAAAGCTTTGGATCAACTTATAAGAAAAAAAAATCCTGTGGAATTACTGATATTGCAGCAACATCTTTTTTTCCTTCGAAGCCATTAGGCTGTTATGGAGATGGTGGTGCATTATTTACTAATAACTCTGACTTGGTAAGTAAATTTAAAGAGTTGAGAATGCATGGAGAGAGCAAGAGATATCATCATAATAGGATTGGTATTAATGGCCGTATGGATGAAATTCAGGCATCAATAATTTTATCTAAGTTAGAAATATTTGATAAAGAGATTGAGCTTAGAAAAGAGGTGGCTAAAAGATATTCTAAATTAATTAATATTTTTTTTGGAAATGAAATAAATAGTGTTTTTATTGAAAAATTTAACTCTTCTGTTTTTGCACAATATACAATTCAATTGCCTAATAGAGATGAGATTCATGCAAAATTAAAAGAAAAGAATATTCCTACTGGAATTTACTATCCAGTTCCATTGCATCATCAACCAGTTTTTTCTTTTTTATCTTATAAAAAAGGAGATTTTCCAGTATCAGAGCATGTATCTAAAAGGGTTTTAAGTTTGCCTATGCATCCGTACTTAAAAGAAAATGATCAAAGAATTATAATTGAAGAAATAAACTCTATAATAAATAATAAGTAGATGATAATTGAATCTATAAACAATATTTATATTATATTTATCCAAATATTTATAGCTTTTTTTTGCTGCTATCTTACTTTGTTTTTTTCTAAAAAATTTAATTTTATAGATAGACCTGATGGGCTTAGAAAGAAACATCATGGAGATGTATCTTTAGGAGGAGGCGCTGCAGTTTATGTTTCTATCATGTTAGGAACTATCTTATTGATAAATTTTAATACTGATTATCTAAGTAGTATATTTTGGATATTTTTTTTCTCAACGATGATTCTTTTGATGGGTTTTATTGATGATATTAAACCTCTTCCGGTTTCTCTTAGACTTATAATTCAGATTATAGCTAGCTGGGGAGTTATTTTTTTTACAGATTTGTATGTTTCAGACTTTGGAAATCTTTTGGGTATGGGTAATATAGATATAGGAATTATTGGAATACCATTAACTATTTTTATGGTTGTAGGGGTTTGTAATGCCTTTAATATGCTTGATGGTATGGATGGACTAGTTTCTTTTACTGCTTTAATTTCTTTTGGGTTTATTTCATATTTAACTATTAGTTCAACTTTAATCTTTCTATTAATTTCTATCTCCATGGCTATATTTCTTTTATTTAACCTAGGAGTCTTCAGTAAAAGATCTAAGATGTTTCTTGGAGATAGTGGATCTATGTGGATTGGCTTTATTTTGGCCTGGTTTCTAGTTTTTCTTACTAATGATGAGGAACAAATTTTTAGACCAGTGATTGCTCTTTTATTAATTCCTCTTCCTATTATTGATGCTATAGCAACATTTTTGGGAAGAATAGAAGATAAAAAACCTATTTTTTATCCAGATAGGAGTCATATACATCATATCTTATTGGATATAGGAATTAGTAAGGCTATTTCATTAACTTTATTTATTATGTTTTCAATGATTTGTGTATGTTTTGCTTTTTTTGCTATATCATATGAAATACCAGATTATTTTATTTTTTATATTTTTTTAACTTTATTTATTTTTTATTTATTATTAAAGAAAGATATGCAAAAGTATAAAAAATAGTATTATTAATAGAGGTATTAATGTCTGATAAATTTAACAAAGAACCTAATTTCCACAATCTTACTCCAAATCAAAAATCTCAAAACGACGAATTTATAGCTTATCGTGAGTTATTTGTGCTTTTATGGAGAGGAAAGTTTTGGGTATCCGGAATTACTTTTATTGCAGTTTTTATATCTCTTATGATTGCATTATGGCTGCCTAATATTTATAGATCAGAGGCTCTTTTAGTTGCCGAGTCAGGTAATTCTAGTACTCTTTCTTCTCTAGCTTCCCAATATAGCGGCCTAGCAAACCTTGCAGGCGTATCATTACCAACTTCTAACGATTCTAATGATAAAGATATTGGAATAGCTAAGCTACGGTCGCGTCAATTTATAACTAACTTTATTGAAAAACATAACATTCTACCTGAGTTGATGGCTGAAAAATATTTTGATTGGAGTAGTGGGGAAGTCCATTTAGATGCCAAAGTTTATGATGAAGAAAATAATATATGGACAAGAAAAGCATCTGCTCCTTTTACATCAAGACCTTCGCCTCTTGAGTCTTATGAAGAATTTATAGAGATTTTATCTGTTAGTGAAGATAGAGAATCTGGATTTATTTCTATCTCTATTGATCATCTATCTCCAATAATAGCTCAACAGTGGGTATCATGGCTTGTGAATGATTTAAATACTGAAATGATGTTAGAGAAAACCTCTGAAACAAAGCAGTCAATAGAATTCCTTACTGAACAGATGAATAATACACAAATAGTGGAACTTAAGCAGGTATTCAGTTCTCTTATGGAGGAGCAGACAAAAATTCTTATGCTAGCAAATTCTAGATCTGAGTACTTATTTAAAACTATAGATCCTGCAGTAATCCCAGAATTAAAAGCTAAGCCGAGCCGTGCTTTAATATTAATTTTAGGAGCGTTTATTGGAGGTTTGTTGAGTGTTTTATGCATCTTTATTCTCCAACACTTTAAAAAGCTATAGATTTAGAGCAATCTCAAAATAAAGCACAAGCTAATCTTCATTTTAGCCCATTTTATTAATTTATATCTAAAAAATCCTTTAACACTTGAAATTCAATGATAATAGGATATTATGTTCAATTATTGAACATAATATCGAATAGCTTTAGAGTATATTTTATGCAGAATTTAAATAACAAAAATGAGTCAGATTATAAAGTTTTAGAGGCATTAAATAGGAACCCTCATATAACCCAAAGAGAATTAGCTAAGGATCTTAATTTTAGCCTGGGAAAGGCAAATTATGTTCTTGAATCACTTTTTAAGAGAGGGTTAGTAAAAATAGATAATTTTAGGAAATCAGGAAATAAGAAAGGGTATGTTTATCTACTTACACCAAAAGGCATTAAGGAGAAGATAATAATTACTAGACTTTTTTTAGAAGAAAGAATGCAGGAGTATGAAGACATTAAGCAGGAAATAAGAATTTTAAAAACAAAAGTGGATGAAGATTAACTTATTTAAGAAATTTAAATTGATTGTGTTTTATTTTTAAGAGATGAAAATATGAAAAAAATTGCAGTTATTGGCCTTGGTTATGTAGGACTTCCTCTGGCTGTTGAGTTCGGAAAAAATAGATCTATTTTTGGTTTTGATGTGGATATAGATAGAGTTAATGATCTTTCAAAAGGCTATGACCATACTTTAGAGTGCAGTGAGGAGCAAATTAAAGATGCTGCCAATCTAACTTTTACATCTAATCTAAAAGATTTAGAGAAAGCGAAGATTTTTATTGTAACCGTTCCTACACCAGTTGATAGCGCTAATAGACCAGATCTCAGTTCGCTTATGAAAGCTACTAAACTAATAGCCAGTATCCTAAAGAAAGGTGATATTGTCATTTATGAGTCTACTGTTTACCCAGGTGCGACGGAAGATATTTGTGCTAAGGTTTTAGAAAATAGTAGTGGGTTAAAATTTAATATAGACTTTTTTTGTGGATATAGCCCCGAGCGCATTAATCCTGGAGATAAGGTTAACACTTTAACAACCATAAAGAAGATTACTAGTGGAAGTAATACCAGTATTGCCGAAGAAGTGGATATATTATATAAATCAATTATTACAGCTGGCACTTGGAAGGCTAGCAGTATTAAGGTTGCTGAAGCAGCTAAAGTTATTGAAAACTCTCAAAGAGATCTGAATATTGCTTTTGTTAATGAGCTTTCTTTAATTTTTGAACGAATAGGTATAGATACCATTGAGGTTTTAGAAGCTGCTGGCAGTAAGTGGAATTTTCTTCAATTTCGTCCAGGTATGGTAGGTGGGCATTGTATAGGTATTGATCCATATTATCTTACCCACAAAGCAGAAGAAGTGGGGTATCAACCACAGGTGATTTTAGCTGGTCGTCGTATAAATGATGAAATGGCAAGACACGCTGCTAGAAGTATTATTAAAAAAATGCTTTTAAATAAGATTAATGTTAGCAATTCCACTATAGCTATTTTTGGATTAACTTTTAAAGATAATTGTCCAGATACAAGAAATAGTAAGGCGTTTGACTTAATTGATGAGCTAAAATTATGGGGAGTTAATGTAATTCTATTGGACCCATGGGTAAATAAAGATCAGATAAGGGAACAACATGGATATGAAGTTACTGATATATCATCAAGAATTAAAGTAGATTCAATTATTGTCTGCGTTGGACATAATCAATTTAAAAATATTGATATTGATTATTTTCGATCTATTTGCCAGATCGAAAAGCCTGTTTTTGGTGATCTCAAGTCAATTTATTCAAAAGAAGATCTTGAATTAGCAGGATTTACGGTGATGAGATTATGATTCCTATATTACTTGCTGGAGGAGGAGGCCATTGTCGTTCTTGTATAGATGTTATTGAGCTTAATGGAGGCTACGAGATTATTGGTTTAGTTAAATCTGATAGTGCTGGAGTTATTGATAATTCTCTTAGATACCCAGTAGTAGGATCAGATAAAGATCTACCTATTCTGATAAAGAATTGCCCTAATATTCTTATTGCTATTGGCCAGATAAAGAGCCCTGATGCGCGTATAAAATTATATAATTACTTAAAAAGTATAAATGCAAATTTACCTTTTATTTATTCACCGCTATCCTATATTTCTCCTAATGCTAATATAGGAAAAGGGACTATAGTTATGCATGCGGCAATAGTTAATGCCGGTGCTAAGATTTCTGAAAACTGTATTATAAATACTCATTCATTAATTGAGCATGATGTTGAAATAAAAGCTCATTGTCATGTCTCAACTGCTGCAAAGATAAATGGTAATGTAAAAATTGGAGAAGGGTGTTTTATTGGTAGCGGAGCAATTCTAAGAGAGGGTATTGAGATAGGATCTGGATCAGTTATAGGAGCAGGTCAAATCGTGATGAATGACTTACCAAGTAAGACATTATTTACAGGCAATCTAAAATGATCATGAATAGCACTCTTATAATTGCTGAAGCAGGTGTAAATCACAATGGCGATCTAAACATAGCTCGTGAACTTATTGATGCCGCAGCTGATGCAGGAGCGGATTTCATTAAATTTCAAACTTTTAAAGCAGAAAAATTAGTAACCTCAAGTGCTAAAAAAGCTAAATATCAAAGGGATAGGACTGACCCAAAAGAATCGCAATTTAGTATGATCAAAAAGCTTGAGCTTAGTTTGGATATGCATAAGGAGCTAATTTCTTATTGTAGCTATAAGGGAGTAAAGTTTTTCTCTACAGCATTCGATATCGAAAGTTTAGATATGTTAATGAACCTAGGGTTAGATCTTATTAAGATACCTTCAGGAGAGATTACCAACTTGCCATTTCTTCGGCATATAGGTTCATTATGCAAGCCAGTAATACTTTCTACTGGGATGTCTAATCTAGATGAAATTGAGGATGCTTTTTCAACTCTAAAAGATAGCGGACTAGAAAATAATCAAATATGTATACTGCATTGTAATACTGAATATCCGACGCCCATGATTGATGTAAATCTAAAGGCGATGCTTACTATTAGAGATACATTTCAAGTAGATATTGGCTATTCTGATCACACTTTAGGTATCGTGATTCCTATATCTGCTGTTGCCTTAGGTGCTAAAGTAATTGAAAAACACCTAACAGTAGATAGAAATCTTAAAGGCCCAGATCATAGTGCAAGTTTAGAGCCAATTGAATTCAAGAATATGGTTGAATCTATTCGTTGTGTTGAGGAGGCTTTAGGAGATGGTACTAAAAAAGCAACTCCTAGCGAATCTAAGAATAAGTCCATTGTCCGTAAATCATTAGTTGCGGCTACACCAATTAAGAAGGGTGAGCTGTACACAGAAAAAAATATTTCTGTAAAAAGACCCGGATTAGGAATATCACCCATGAGGTGGGATGAAGTGATTGGTAAACATGCTCCAAAGAGCTTTAAGATGGATGATCTGATTGAGCTATGAAAAAAATTTGTATAGTTACTGGTTCTAGAGCTGAATATGGACTTTTACGCTGGGTCATGGAGGGGATAAAGAAATCTTCTAAGCTAGACTTGCAAATAGTAGCTACTGGTATGCATTTATCATCTAAATTTGGATCAACAGTTAACGAGATAGAAAAAGACGGTTTCTATATTGATCAACGTGTAGATATGCAAATAGATTCAGATACTCCAAATGGCGTAACGAAATCATTAGGTTATGGCGTTATAGGCTTTGGAAATGCTTTAGATATTTTGAAGCCAGATCTATTATTAGTTTTGGGTGATAGATATGAAATTTTTTCAGCTTCTTCTGCAGCAATGATTGCGAGAATTCCTATAGCTCATCTGCATGGAGGAGAAGCCACTGAGGGGTTAATTGATGAGCCAATTCGTCATTCAATTACAAAAATGTCACATTTACATTTTGTAGCTACTGAAGAATATAAAAATAGAGTTATTCAGCTTGGTGAAGATCCAAATAGAGTTTTTTTAGTGGGTGGTTTAGGAATTGATAGTATTAATAGACTTGAGTTAATGAGTAAGGATGATCTTGAAAAATCATTAAATTTTAAATTTAAAAGTAAAAATTTATTAATAACATTTCATCCAGTTACGTTAGAAAAAAATAGTAGTAAGAATCAAATTCAACAACTGCTTATGGCCCTTGATAGTTTAAATGATACTCAATTAATTTTTACAATGCCCAATTCAGATACTGATGGGAGCATAATTTTTGATTTGATAAATAGTTTCGTTGCAGACCATAATAATTCTTGTTCATTTATATCTATGGGACAATTAAGGTATTTATCATCACTTAATCAGGTAGATGCTGTAGTTGGAAATTCATCAAGTGGCTTGATAGAAGCTCCTAGCTTTAGAATTGGAACGATTAATATAGGAGACCGTCAGAGGGGAAGGCTAAAGGCAAGTAGCGTTATAGATTGCCAACCTGATTCAGAAGCTATAAAAGATTCTATAAAAAATATTTATTCATCAGAATTTCAGGATAAGTTGAGATCTGTTAAAAATCCTTATGGAGAAGGTGGAGCAAGTAGTTCTATAGTAAAAATAATTGAGGAAACAAATTTAGATAATCTTATTATGAAAAAATTCCATGACATATTAAAAAGATGAAAATATTATTTATAGGTTCTGTTGAATACTCAGCTCGTACTTTAGAGTTTCTGATTAAATGCAAATCAAATATTGTAGGTATTTGTACATTACAATCATCAAAGATAAATTCTGATCATGTCGATTTAAGTGTGATAGCAAAAAAATTTAGAATTCCAGTTAAATATACTCCAAATATTAACTCTAAAGAATCAATAGAATGGATTAGTAAATTTAATCCAGATATTATTTTTTGTTTTGGATGGTCATACTTGATAAGATCCGAGTTATTAAATATACCTTCGTTGGGAGTTTTGGGCTTTCATCCTTCACCTCTTCCTAGAAATCGTGGTCGGCACCCTATAGTCTGGTCTTTAGCTTTAGGGCTAGAAAAAACGGCTTCAACCTTTTTCTTTATGGATAAATATGCCGATTCGGGAGAGATATTATCCCAGGCGCTAATTGATATTTCTAAAGATGATAACGCTTCAACTCTTTATGAAAAAATTATAGATCTATCTTTAATGCAATTAAAGGATTTTTTGCCCCTTCTTGAATCAGGACAGTATAGTACTAAGCCTCAAGATCAATCATTATCTAATACATGGCGTAAGAGAGATTTATTTGATGGCCAAATAGATTGGAGAATGTCAGCAGAAAGTATTTACAACTTAGTAAGAGCTTTAAGTAAGCCATATGTTGGCGCACATTTTATTTTTAAAGATACTAATATAAAGGTTTGGGAAAGCTCAGTATTGAAAGGTTTTTCTGAAAATATAGAACCTGGAAAAGTAGTAGATATTGGTAGGAATGGACCTGTTATTAAAGCAGGTGAATATGCTCTAGAGTTATTAGATTTAGAGCCAAAAATTGAATTAAAAAAAGGTGATTACCTATGAAAACATTAGTTATTGCCCCTCACCCTGATGATGAGTTATTAGGCTGTGGAGGAACATTATTAAAGCGTGTATCAGAAGGTGTTAAAACTGGATGGTTAATTATGACATCGATGAGTCCTGACCAAGGTTGGTCTAAAGAATATATTGAAAGTCGAGAAAAGGAGATTGAAGAAGTAAAAGCTGGCCTTAAGATTAAGTCAGAGAATCTTTATAAATTAAATTTTCCTCCTGCACAGCTTGACTCTTTGCCACTGAGTAATTTAATTAAGGAAATAGCAATAACGTTTGAGTCATTTCAACCATCAGAAGTATTTTTGCCTCATCCTGGGGATATTCATAGTGATCATAGAGTATGTTTTGAGGCAGCCATAGCATGTACTAAGTGGTTTAGATTTCCATATATAAAAAAAATATTAACTTATGAGACTATATCAGAGACAGATGCAATGTTAGATAGCAGTCAAGTATTCAGTCCTAATGTGTTTGTAGATATTAGTAAGAGCTTAGACCATAAATGGGATCTTCTAAAAATTTATAAATCAGAGATGCATGATTTTCCTTTTCCTCGAAGTGAAGAGGCTATAAAATCTATGGCTAGAGTTAGAGGTGCCCAATCTGGATTTTCTGCAGCAGAAGCTTTTTGTTTGTTAAGGGAGAGGCAATATTAAGCCTATGTATTGATGCATAATCACATTAAATCTGACTTTTGGAAGAGTGCTATTCTTCCATCTAAATCTACTATTCAGGATGCAGCAAGAAATCTTGAAGATTTTTCCATTCAAATTGTTATGGTTGTTGATGAGAGCCAAAAATTACTTGGTACAGTTTCTGATGGGGATATTAGGAGAGGGTTGCTTCAAAATTATAAATTTGAAGATCCTATTATTTCGATTGCAAATCTAAAGCCTTTAGTTGTACCAGAAAAAGTTAGTAGGGAGCTTGTTCTTGAGATAATGCAATCAAACAAGATTAGGCAAATTCCTATTATAGATAATTTAAATAGAGTAGTTGGCCTGCATTTATGGGATCAACTATCCTCTCCATCAATAAAATCTAATTTAATGATTATTATGGCTGGAGGAAAAGGGACTCGCTTAATGCCACATACTGAAATGTGTCCTAAACCAATGCTAAAAGTTGGAGATAAACCAATGCTAGAGCATATTATTGAAAAGGCAAAATCTGAAGGATTCAGAAAGTTTATTATTTCAGTTAATTACTTAGGACATATTGTTGAAGATTACTTTGGCTCAGGTAAGAATTTTGATATTCAGATCGAATATCTCAAGGAAAGTGAACCATTAGGTACAGCTGGTGCACTTTCTTTGTTAAGCCCAACTCCTAAAGAGCCATTTATTGTTTCAAATGGTGATGTAATGACTGATATTCAATATGGAAAATTTTTAGATTTTCATAATTTTCAACAAGCAGATGCAACTATGGCTGTTTCACTTCATGAATGGCAAAATCCTTTTGGAGTAGTTCAAGTGAATGGACTAGAAATTACTGGATTTGAAGAAAAGCCTATTACAAAAAATCATATTAGTGCAGGTGTATATGTTCTTTCGCCAGAGTCTCTTAAAAATTTAAGTAAGAATGAATATTGTGATATGCCTACTCTTTTTACTAGATTAAGGAAGAGTAGACGTTCAATAGTAGCATATCCTTTACATGAGCAGTGGTTAGATGTAGGGAAGCCTGATGATTATGAAAGGGCTAAAGATTTTATTTTAAATAAGATAGTATAGATAGGGAACTACTATGAAGAAAATTCCAATTTTGCGTTGTTGCGTTAAATGCGCTCTTCCAGAAACATATGAAACTATAGAGTTTGATTCAAAGGGTGTCTGTAATATTTGTCGTAGTGCAGAACATAGAGATAATAAGACAGACTGGGTAGAGAGAAAGAAACTGCTTGATTCTTTGATTGAAAAGCACCGAGGTAAAGCAGCCTATGATTGCATCATTCCTTTTTCTGGGGGTAAGGACAGCACATTCCAACTTCTTTATTTGATGAGTGAGTACAAACTGAAGCCTTTAGTTGTTCGTTTTAACCATGGATTTATGAGAGAAACTATAGATAAAAATAACCAGCAAACTTTTAAAAAACTTGGTGTAGATGTTATAGATTTTCAGCCAAATTGGCGTGTTGTTAAGAAGTTAATGCTTGAATCATTTATTAGGAAAACTGATTTCTGCTGGCATTGTCATACCGGCATTTATTCATTTCCACTAAGAGTAGCATTAATGTATCAAGTGCCTTTAGTTTTTTGGGGTGAAGCTCAAGCTGATATTACAGGTTATTATGATCATCTAAATGACGAAATAGAGTACGAAGACGATAAAAAATTTAACATGCTTCGCACACTTGGTATAACCGCAGAAGACATGTATGAAATGATTGATTCGCCAGAAGATCCTGTAGATATAAGGGATTTGACACCTTATACATTTCCACCAGTTAAGGAATTAATAAAAATGAGGTATTGTTCAGTGCCTCTTGGAAGCTTTATACCTTGGGATTATAAAAAAAATACTGATCGAATTAAGAAAGAACTAGGCTGGAATATAGATGAGTTAGAAGGAGTACCGAGAGAACTAAATCCACATGGTGAAAAGATTGAATGTTTTATGCAGGGAACTAGAGATTACATTAAGTATATAAAAAGAGGCTATAGCCGAGTTGCTCAAATAAATGCTTTTGATGTTAGGTCAGGTAGATTAAGTACAGATAAAGCAATAAATTTAAGCAAAGAGTTTGATGGACGAAAGCCCCCAACTCTTGAAATTTTCCTTGAATACATGGGCCTAACCGAAGAAGAATTTAATAAAATCGTTAAAGGAATGGCTATCCCTCCATATGATCACCAATTTGATATAAAGGAAAAAGCCCCAAAAACATGGGATTTTGAGAAGTTTTACCGTGAGGATAATAGAAAGAAATAATGATAGGAATTATTAATTATGGGGCTGGAAATATAGCTTCTGTAGTAAATGCATTCGAGAGAGTTGGAGTAGATGCTGAGCCTTTCGATGATCCATTACTAATAGGTAATTATGATCATCTTGTATTACCGGGTGTAGGTTCATTTCGAATGGCTATGGAAAAATTAATTGAAGTAGACTGGCCAAAAAAAATTAAAATACATGTTGATTCAGGAAAGCCAATGCTAGGAATTTGTTTAGGGATGCAATTACTTTTTGATATTGGTGATGAGCATGGGCCGAGCAAAGGATTGGGCTTAATACCAGGCAAGGTTAAGCTTATGAACCCTTCTAGACCTCTAAAAATTCCTCATGTAGGCTGGAATAGATTATTCGCATCTCGTGAACATCCTATTATGGACGGTATCAAAGATCATATTGATTTTTATTTTGTCCATTCTTATGAATGTATTCCTGATTCAAGTAGAGATATATTAGCAACTTGCGATCATGGAGGCTCTTTTGTAGCAACTGTAGCAAAAAAAAGCTTAATAGGTATGCAGTTTCATCCTGAAAAAAGCCAACCTGCAGGTCTTCGAATACTTCAGAATTTTTCTAGTTGGGATGGGTTATGTTAAAAAAAAGAATAATCCCTGTTTTATTATTAAGTAAAGGCAGGATGGTTAAAGGTAAGAATTTTAAAGACTTCCGTGATACTGGCAAGCCAAATTCAGCAGTACGTATATATAGCTCACAAGATACTGACGAACTAGTTTTTTTAGATATTGAAGCAAGTAGAAATGCTAAGAATAATCAGGATGATTTAATTAATGTCGTTAATTCAGCTGCAGAAGAGTGTTTTATGCCATTGGCTGCAGGCGGAGGTGTAAACTCAATAAATAAGATTCGTGAATTAATCCATGCTGGTGCAGATAAAGTAGTTATTAACACTGCAGCAATTGAAGATCCTGATCTAATTATTAGAGCAGCTGAGCAATTTGGAAATCAATGTATTATTGCTGGAGTTGATTATAAAAAAGATATGAATGGTAAAGATAAGGTATGGATTAAAAGCGGTACTATTTCTACAGGGATAGACCCTGTAGAGCATGCAATAAACTTAGTAAAATTAGGCGTAGGTGAAATATTTCTTAATTCAATTGATAGAGATGGAATGATGAACGGATTTGATATGATAACTGCAAATAATGTTTCAAAAGCAGTTTCAATTCCAGTAATTGTTTGTGGAGGAGCCGGCAATTTTATGCATCTTGCTGACCTTTTAGGTGAGACCGAAGCATCAGCAGCTGCATGCGCTAGTTTATTTCACTTTGGCGACAATAGTCCGATCAGAGCTCGATCATATCTAAAAAATCTTAATATACCTATGAGAAATTTAAAATGAAAATAAGCTCTAATACTTATTTAGGAAATTATCATTATGAATAATCAAAACACATTACATATTTTCGGAGGAGGGGTATTTGTTAAACATGCAGTAGAAATTGCTAAGAAATTTGATTGGAAAATTATATTAAGAACTAGTAATAGATTTATTAAAGGCTTAGAAAACTATGATAATGACCCAAGAGTTAAGTTGTTTTCAGGAAATTCCTTATCTGATTTAATGAATAAAGGAGGGTTGCCAGAATCTCATGATGTAGGAATTTCATTTAGTGCACCCTGGATTATTCCAAAAAAAATTATTAATTTATTTAATAACCGACTCTATAATCTTCATAATCAACCATTACCAAAGTTTCGAGGTGGTGGTGGTTCATCATGGAATATAATGATGAACGATAGAAAAGGAGGTAGCTGTATTCATTTGTTAACTCCTAAATTAGATTCCGGAGAAATTTTTGCTTTAAGAAAATTTACTTTCCCTGAATCGCTTTCTTATCCAAAAGATTTTGATGAATTTATATCAAAAGAGGCTATACATCTTCTAAATGAGTGGCTTACAAACTTGCTTAAAAATGGAAATCCTGGGTTATCAATAGAAAATAATGATGAGGAATCTGAATATTGGCCAAGATTAAATACGAATATACACGCTTGGATAAATTGGTCTTGGGATATCAATGATATTCAGTCTTTTTGTAATGCTTTTTCTTTTCCTCATTCTGGAGTAAAAACTATCTTAAATGGTAAGGTAGTGCATATCTCTAGGTCAAAAATAGAACTTCAAAAAAAAATATTTCACCCTTATCAAACAGGTTTAATATATAAGATAATTGATAATAAGCTATATGTAGCTCATCCTGGAGGAACTATGATTATCGAAGAGTATAAACTAGAATCAGATGACTCTAAGATTCGACTTGGTGATCGACTATATACTCCAATTAACAAGATAGAAGAGTCCTTATTAACAAGAATTCAATATTCTCCAGATGGCTCTATTTTTGAATTAAAATGATTAAGGATAAGAAAATCCTTGGCATTGTTTTAGCTAGATCTGGCTCAAAGGGCTTACCTGGTAAAAATTATAAATTGCTAGATGGCAAACCTTTAGTTCAATATGCTATTGAAGCAGGAACCGAATCAAAATATATTGATAATGTAATTGTAAGTAGTGATTGTAGTAAATGCATAGATATAGCAAAAAATTTAGGAGTAGATGCGCCATTTATAAGACCAAAATTTTTGTCTGGTGATGAAGTTTATTCAGCAGATGTTATTGAGCATGCGATTACTTACCTAAATAATAAAGGAGATAAGTATGATTTATTTGTACTTTTGGAACCTACATCTCCATTAAGGGATGCATCAGATGTTGATTCGGCATTAGAAATTATTATTGAAAAAAATGCAACTGCTCTCGTAAGTGTTTGCTTAGCAGAAGATCAACATCCTAATTTTATGTTTAAAGAAATGGAGAATAATAGACTAACTACATGGTCAGGTGAAGAATTTAAACAATTTAGGCGTCAAGATATTGATCAAGCGTACTTTCTTGATGGTTCTGTGTATATATCAGATGTAGAACTATTTCTTTCATTAAGAACTTTTTGCCATAAAGATACAGTAGCGTATATTGTTCCCAAATGGAAATCTTTCGAAGTTGATGATATGTGTGATTTTTTATGTATTGAAGCGATTATGAATTATAGGTCTAATTTTCCTAGGAGTTTAAATGACAAAGAAAAATAAATTCCTAAGTGAAGTTATTCATAAAAAAGCAAAAAAAATAATTCCTGGGGGTAATTCATTGCTATCAAAGAGGCGAGAAATGTTTGCTCCATCTCAATGGCCAGCATACTTTGATAAAGCAAAGGGAATTAAAGTGTTGGATTTAGATGGACACAAGTATAGAGATTTTAGTCATTTCGGAGTTGGTACAAATATTCTTGGATATGGCAATGATTATGTTGATTCAGCTGTAGTTAATTGTATAAAAAAGGGTAATATGTCTTCTCTTAATCCTGCTGAAGAGGTTTATCTTGCAGAAAAGCTAATAAAGATGCACCCATGGTCAGCTATGGTAAGGTTTGCAAGAACTGGCGGTGAAGCGAATTCAATAGCAATTAGAATTGCAAGAGCTCATAAAAATAAAAGTAAAATAGCTTTTTGTGGGTATCATGGTTGGCATGATTGGTATCTCTCAGCAAATATTCAAAATAATACAAATTTAGATAAACAATTGTTATCAGGATTATCAGCATCTGGTGTACCAAAAGAACTAAAATCTACATCAATGCCATTTAATGATGGTGACTTAGAGGGATTAGAAAATATTCTCATTGAAGGAGATGTAGCTGCTATAAAAATGGAAGTTATGAGATCAAAAGAACCTTCAATTGGATATTTAAGAAATATTAGGAACTTAGCAGATAGATATAATTGCTTACTAATATTTGACGAATGCACTAGTGGTTTTAGAGAAACTTTCGGAGGACTCCATTTAAAATATGGAATTAATCCTGACATTACTATTTTAGGTAAATCATTAGGTAATGGGTATGCAATCACAGCTGTTTTAGGCTCGAGTCAGGTTATGGAGTCTTCCCAATCTACCTTTATAAGTTCTACATTCTTTACTGAAAGAATAGGATTTACAGCAGCTTTAGCTTCTTTAGAAGAAATGGAAAGGACTCAATCATGGAAAATAATTTCAGAAAAAGGATTAAATTTTAAAAAGAGATTAAGAATTATATTTGAGAAATATAAATTAGATATAGATATAAGTGGCATGAATGCTCTTGTTTCATTTAGTTTTAAACATCCTGAGCAACTTGCAATTAAAACATATATTACTCAAGAGATGCTTAATGAAAAGTTTCTTACTGGAAATTTATTTTACCCTAGCATTGCTCATTCTGATAACGATATAGACGATTTTTTTAACTCTCTTGATAAAGTTGTTTGTAGGCTATCAAAAATAATTATAAGTGGAGAGAGTGTAAAATCTCATCTTAAAGGGCCAATTTGCCATTCAACTTTTCAAAGGCTAAATTAATTTAATTTTTAGAGGAATTACTATGACATCAGTTAAAAGTCTTCAAGATATGAATGGTAGAAGAACAATTATTACAGGAGCTACAGGAGGAATAGGTATAGAAATGGCAGATACTTTAGCTGAGCTAGGATCTGATTTAATTCTTATTGATAAATCTAGTACCGAGCTAGATAAATTAACAGAAGATGTTTCAAATAAATGGAAAGTTAATATTGACTCTTTTGAATGTGACCTTGAAGATGAGGAAAATAGAATTCAGCTAGTCTCTAAAATAAAACAAAAAAAACTTGGTATAAATTGTTTGATTAATAATGCTGCATTTGTGGGAGAAGGAAATTTATCTGGATGGGCTGTACCTTTTCAAGAACAATCTATAAAAACATGGAGAAGGGCTTTAGAGGTAAATCTAACAGCTGCATTTCATTTATGTCAATTATTAACTCCAACTCTTCAAAATAACGTTGGTGGCAATATTATCAATATAACATCAATATATGGAGAGTACGGTCCTGATTGGAGTTTATACGAAGGAACGTTAATGGGTAATCCAGCAGCATATGGAGCTTCAAAGGGTGGTCTTGCTCAGTTAACTCGATGGCTATCAACAACTCTTGCACCAAATATTCGAGTCAATGCTATTGCTCCAGGAGGAATTATAAGAAATCAGAAAAAAGACTTTATAAAAAGGTATGAGGAAAGAACTCCATTAAAGAGGATGGCAGTTGAGGAGGATTTTCGTGGAGCAATTACGTTCTTATCAAGTGATATGTCTAGATATGTAACAGGACAGATACTTTTTGTTGATGGTGGTTGGAGTGCTTGGTAATTCTAAAAGAATGAATAATTAGAAATATAATAGAGGCTATTTAAATGATTAATATTTTACTTATTGGGGCAGGAAAAATTGGAAGTAGGCATCTTCAGGCCTTATCTCAAGTAAAAATTAAAAATACTAAGATTTTTATTGTTGATCTTAGTCGTTCAGCTCTTGATGTAGCTAAATCTCGCTTTAATGAAATGCCCGCTAATAATAATATTATATCAACAAGTTATACTACTAAAATAGATGATATAGAGGAAGATAGTATTGATCTAGCAATAGTCGCGACAACTTCAGATCATAGAAAGCTAGTAATTAAAGATTTATGCTCATCATTTAGAGTTAAAAATATTATTCTTGAAAAATTTTTATTCCAGGATGAGGATAGCTATGCTGAAGTTAGTGAAATATTATTACAGTCTGAAGCCAAAGCATGGGTTAATTGTCCTAGAAGACAGTGGGATTTTTATAACAATCTTAAGAAGAAATTATTAAACTCAAAAATTATTCAATTTGATGTAATTGGCACTAAATGGAGCATTGCAACTAGTGCTATACATTTTATAGATCTAATATCTTTTTTAACTGGAAATATAGATTATGAAATATCAAATTTAGAATTTGGAGGTAATTATGTGCCTTCTTATTCTATTGTTACGGGCCCTAGAGAAGATAAGTATGTAGAGTTTTTTGGATCGATGCATGGAAGATTTGCTAATTCAACTTTTTTTAATTTTACATGCGTCGAAGAACAAACTCCGTTTTCTATAATA
>MDTB01089699.1_pt1 | contig 22915 bp, 30 predicted proteins | sample 811161 | NCBI WGS metagenome assembly MDTB01 (sample SAMN05326650, study PRJNA326480) | marine metagenome | isolation source: seawater | place: Mediterranean Sea | collected 2009
ATTTTCTTTTTCTTCTAAAAACAGTCTTTTAATGTGTGGTTGTGCAGCTCTAAGAATTTTAAATGGAGCAGTAAGGTGACATTCTAAAATTGCATCCCACTGTTTATCATCCATTTTTTGAATGACATTGTCCCAGGTGTATCCAGCATTATTTACAACGATGTCTATTCCACCAAATGAATTCAGAGCAGTATTAATAAATCGCTCTGCAAAGTCATCATCAGTAACGCTTCCATTACAAGCAACTGCCTTTCCTCCTATATCAGTAATATCTGACACAGTTTTATTGGCAGGATCTGCATCCAAATCATTTACTACAATGTGCGCACCATCTTTTGCTAACATTAAAGCCAATTCTCTTCCAATCCCTCTTCCGGAACCGGTAATTAGTGCTACTTTTCCTTCTAATTTTCTTTCCATTTTTAAAATCCTAACGATTTACCAATGATTTCTTTCATAATTTCAGTAGTTCCACCATAAATTGTCTGTACTCTAGAATTCAAGTAAGCTTTGGCAATAGGATATTCTTTGATATAGCCATATCCTCCATGCAATTGCAAACATTGATCAACTACTTTCAATTCCAACTCTGTTAACCACCATTTAGCCATTGCTGCTTTTTCAGGAGTTAATTTTTTTTCATTTAATTCAAAAACGCATTTGTCATAAAATGTACGACCAATTTCTGCTTCAGTTGTCATTTCTGCTAATTTGAATTTTGAGTTTTGGAAACTACCAATTTTTTTTCCAAAAGCTTTGCGATCATGGCAATACTGAATAGTTAAGTCCAAAACAAACTCTATTACTGCAATTGAACCTGCAGCAATAGATAATCTTTCTTTAGGAAGACTTTCCATCATGTAATAAAATCCTTTTCCTTCTTCACCTAAAAGGTTTTCTTTTGGTACTTTAACATCTTTAAAAAAGAGCTCAGCGGTGTCTTGTCCTAATTGGCCAATTTTATCAAGCTTATTTCCTCTTTCAAATCCTTCCATACCTCTTTCAAGAACAATTAAGCTAATACCATGCGCACCACTTTTAGTATCTGTTTTACATGCAACAATAACTAGATCTGCAAGCAATCCATTAGTAATAAAAGTTTTACTTCCATTAACGATGTAGTGATCACCCTTATCCTGCGCTAATGTTTTTATAGCAGCTACATCACTACCTCCACCAGGTTCTGTCATTGCAAGAGCACCAATAGTTTCTCCACTACATATTTTAGGGAGCCAACGTCTTTTCTGCTCATCGGATGTATGTCTCAATAAGTATGGAACTACAAGATCGTTTTGAACTGAGTGTCCAAATCCTGGGTTTTCAGCCCTAACACTTTCTTCAATTAATATTGTATTATATCTATAGTCATCAAGTCCCATACCACCATATTCTTCAGGAACATCAATTCCAAAAAAATTATTTGATCCGGCTTTGAGCCAAATATCTCTAGAAACTATACCATCTTTTTCCCACTGCTCATTATTGGGTTTCATTTCTTTTTCAAAAAATGCTTTTGCAGCATCTTTAAAAATTAAATGTTCATCTGTTAAATTTTCTTTTTTCATAAATACCCTCTTTTTTAATAATTAATTTTACTATTTTTTTTGATTTATTGCTTTAATAGTTTTAAAATTTATTGACTATTTATAGTGTAAAGTTTACTTTACATTTCAAAAAACTTTAGGAGTATTATGATAAATAATAAAGGTTTAATAACAACATTTTTTTTAGCAGTTCTATCAATTTTTTATCTTGGAAGTGTTTGGAACGATTTTTTTGGAACATTAAATGTAAATGTTTCAATGGATCGACAGCAATCATTAGATATTGCATCCAATTCTTCAAAAAATTTCGAAATATTAGATGATACTTTCGAATTTACCTCTGCATATAATTTTGATTCTTCTTTGAGAAACTTTGTCGAATTAAAAGAAGGTGGAAAAGAAAAATTTCAAGAAATCATAGATAGTGATATTTATTCACCATATAATTGGATGGTTAGAGCTTATAAAGAAGGTGAAATTATTGAAGCATTATTTCAATTTAAACCCGATGGGCGTCCCAATGGATTCCGAATAAAAATTCCTGAAGATTTTGATTCAGATAATCTCCCGGAAGAAGATGCTTTATTACTAGTCCAGCAAAATATAAATAAACAGTGGTCAGGAAATTTTAATGATTACAATCTTATAGAATCTTCATTTGAAGAAATGCCAAATGGAAGAATTGATCATTCTTTTTTGTTTGAACATAGCCTTCAAGACATAGGAGAAGCAAAGTATCGTTTAAGAGCTTCTGTAGCAGGTTCAATAATGAAATCTGTAAGTCCTTTTGCTTTTGTTCCTGAATCATTTAAAAGAGAATTTTCTAATATTCGTTCAGATAACGATACTATTGCAATTTTCGCTAACTTTGCTTTTCTAGGTTTATATTTATTGGGTATTGGAATTACCTCATTAGTAATTTTTTATAGAAACGGATGGCTGAGATGGAAGAAGTCTGTTGCCGCCGCCGCTTTTGTAGCTATTTTTTCAAACATACTTTTAAATCTAAATTTTTATCCAACAATGTGGATGTACTATGATACAGCTACTAGCAAATCTCAATTTATGTCCGAGCAACTATTAGGGGTAGTAGCTAATGGAATTCTGCAATTTTTTATTTTAGCAGCATCATTTATTACTGCAGAATCTTTAACAAGAAAAGCTTTTCCTAAACATATCCAGATTTGGAAAACATGGTCTTCAAATGTTGCAAATTCCAAAAGAGTATTAAATGATACCATTTTTGCTTATTTAATAGTCCCTATAAAGTTAGCTATAGTTGGAGCATTCTATATTCTGATGGAAAGATACTTTGGATTTTGGTCCCCCGCTTCATCATCTTTTGATCCTAATTATTTGGCATCTCTTTTTCCTTGGTATACTGGTCTGGCAATTTCATTACAAGCAGGTTTTTGGGAAGAAATGTTATTTAGGGCAGTCCCAATTGCTGCGGGTGTATTAATTGGTCAAAGGTACAATATGCGCTTTACTGGATTGGTGGTAGCTATGGTGGTTCAGGCTTTAATTTTTGGTGCTGGCCATGCAAATTATCCAGCTCAACCTTCGTATGCAAGAGTTGTTGAATTATTTTTGCCATCAATTGTTGTATATGGTATGCTTTATCTTCGTCTTGGAGTTGTTTTTGGAGCAATAACTCACTATGTATATGATGTTGTATTATTTTCGTTACCTATTTGGTATTCTTCAGGATATGCGTTTGATAAGTTTATGACGGTGATTGGTGGATTCATTCCACTTCTAGTAATTCTGTATTTTAGAATAAAGCATCAAAAATGGTCTGATATTGATCCTGCTTCATTAAATGAAGGATTTATTCCTGACCCTCCAAGAAAAAAGATAACAGAACAGAAAGAAGCTGTTGTCAATTTTCCAAGTGCCACAAATGTATTGAACCCAAAAGTTATTGGGGTTGCTCTACTATTTATTATTGGTACTTTTAGTACGTTTAAACTTTCAAATGTTGAAGTTCCAATTGATTCACCTTCAATTGATCAAGAAAAAGCCATAGCAATTGCTAATCAATTTTTATCAGATAATAATATTACTCTTCCTGACGGTTATAACGCCTATGCTTTTGATGACAGCTCATATCCATCATCTTCATTTGTCTGGCAGGAATTAGGAGAAGAGAGGTATAATTCATTGCTTGGTTCATATTTATTGGGCCCAAGATGGAAAGTTAGGTTCGCAAAGTTTGATGGACCGGTTGAATCTAGAGCAAGAGAAATAATGATATCCATGGATTTTGAAGGTAATATTTTGAGATTTAATAATAAATATCCAGAAGGAGAAGAAGGAGAAGAGCTTACCAGAGATGAAGCTCAGGTGCTTGCTGAAAATGCTTTATCTAAATATCTTGGTAAAGATTTAGTTGATGTATCTCTTACTAGCGCTCAAGAATCTCAAAAACCAAACAGACTAGATTGGACATTTACTTTTGCAGATAATGAAGAATTGAATTATGATGGAGCAAAACTGCAAAATATCATTTCTGTTTCCGGAGATCAACTTGCAGGGTTCACAAAGTTTGTCCTTGTTCCTGAAGAGTGGAACAGAATGAAAAGAGATCGTGAAGGATTATCTGGAATTATTGGAACATTATTTACCGTTCCAGGATCTATATTTGTTATTGGCTTATTATTATTAAGATCATTTAAGCTAATGATGGATCGTAAAATAAATTTAAGAAAAGGGCTTATCTTTGGCTCATTTGCTATTTTTGGTATACTCTCTATTTTTAATGACTCCTCGTTTTTGAATAATATGCCAACTAATCAACCGATTGAAAATTTAATGACTACCTACTACATCTCATCAATCGGTGGAGCGCTTATAGCTTTGGGACTAGTTAATGTTTTATTATTTGGAACGCTCTACAAAATGATAAAGGCCTCAATTAATAATATTAAAATTACAGATGCGATTCTTGGAGGATTAGTTGTAGCATTATCAATGATAGCTGCTTTAACTCTAGTTGGATCTTTTCAGTTAAATTTGAATCCCAATTTTGCCAGTTTTAACCTGACTGCTTATTATCCATTGTATGATACTTTAAATGCATATTCATTTTTTGGACCGATTGCATTTAATATTTTCTTAGCTGCTTTGTTAAATGAGATAACTAAAGGTTGGAGAGGTGACATTAAAGAAAATGTATTAGCATATTTATTAATTGTTGCAGTATTTACAGGTGATCTTGGTTTTCAATACGATATAGTCAATTCAATTTCTCTTGGATTTGCTTACGGTGGGATAATATTTTTGATATTCAAGTTTATCATCAAAAATAATTATGCAATGATTCCTTTTTACACATTATTTGTGAAATTCTTTGATAGGTTTGCAGCAACTGATTTTGGTGCAGTATCTTCTTATCAAAATGAAGCCTTATTTATGGTACTTTCTTTGGCTTTAGCTACTTTTGTAATGGTTTCATTGACCAAGATACTTTTTAATATGACCTCAAAAGGATAAAATATATTATATTCCGTGAATGTCATATTTTGAAGGAAAAAAAGTCATAGTAACAGGTGCATCTTCAGGGATTGGAGAGGCAACTGCAAAAGAGTTCATTGAACAGGGAGCCAAGGTAATTTTAGTAGCTCGAAGCGAAAAAAAAATGAGAGATTCATTTAAAAATTTTAACAATGACTCATATTCAATTTATCCATTTGACTTAAGTAGACTTGATGATCTTGAGTTATTTGTAAATATGCTCGTTAAAAAAGAAGGCCCAATTGATATTTTATTCAACAATGCAGGAATTGGTTCGCAAAGTTACTTCAGAGACACCGATCTTAAAGTATTTCACGAAGTAATGAATCTAGATTATTTTTCTGTAGTTCATTTCACAAAAGCAATTCTTAATCATATGATTCAGGAAGGAAATGGACATATTGCAACTAATACTAGCGTTGCCGGTCTAATCACTTCCAGAGGTAGGACTGCTTATTCATCTGCAAAGTTTGCACTACATGGTTTTTTTGATTCACTCCGCTTAGAGGTGGATAAACACAATATTACCATTTCATTAATAGCTCCTGGAAAAGTTATTACAAATTTTGGAGATAACAAATTAGATGCTAAAGGAAAACCTTTTGGAGAAAAAAATAGTGGTATACCTTATGGTTTATCTTCAAAAAAGGCTGCAAAAATTATCTTAAAAGCTATAAAAAATAAAAAAAAGCAAATTATTATATCGAAATGGTCTGATGTAGCATGGCTAGGTGTATTTATTAATAAATTTTTTCCTTCTTTATATTTTTTCTTGGCTAAAAGAATAAACGCATAATCAATCTACATGAAGTATAGTATCTTAAAAGATCCTCGTTATCGTCACATTGCTGAACCTAAGTCTTTGTTATTTCAAATATTTTCATTCATTTTTGATCTTTACGCAAATACAGTCTTAACATTTTATACTCCTGTAAAAGTGATAGGAAGAGAAAACATTCCTAAAAATAAACCTTTCATTTTTGTGAGTAATCATAATAGTCATATGGATATTGCAGTATTGGCGTATTCTACAAGAATGGGATATGAAAAATTTGGATTTTTGGCTGCCAAAGATTACTGGTTTGATAATAATCTTAGAAGAAGATTCTTCAAAAATTTGATTAATTTAATACCTATAAGCCGAAACAAAAATCCAGAATCACTTGATTTAGAAGATACACTTACATTATCAAAAGCTTTTGTAAAGCTAGGAAATAATATCATCATATTTCCAGAAGGATCTAGGGGTAAAGCAGGTAAAATACAACGGTTCAGAAAAGGAGCTGTCAAATTTTCCATGGGGCTTAAAGTTCCTATTCTTCCTGCTGTTATAGTTGGTGCTGAGACGGCATGGCCTAAAGGAGATGCTTGGATGAAATCTGTTCCAATTACTGTTAAAATATTACCAAAAATTGAACCTGTAGTTACAAAAGATTTGTCAAAAATGGCTTATAATAAAAAGTTAAGTTCTGAAACAAAAAAGCTTGAAATAAAAATTATAAAAACATTAGAAGAGTTAAAAAAAAGTATTAACTCTGAACAATAGAAATAATAGTTCCTTCAGCGTTGATTGAAGCGCTGTATTGAGTTAAGGATCCAGTAGCAGGTCCAGAAATAGCATTTCCATTCAAATCAAAAATTGAATTATGACTCGGGCAAACTAAATTATTTGCAGCATTATTAATATTTACAGTGTTGTTAGCATGGGTACATCGTCTTGATAAAGCTCTTACACCAGAATTACTTGTTCTAATAATAATAAGTCCTCTACTATCAAAAGTATCACTGCCGCTAAGCATAATACCTGACCCAACTGTTTGAAGTGACTGATAAATCATAGTTATATCAATAGTGATTAAGCCTGTTGACTGATCATAATTGTATCCAGTATCTCCATCATCAGTATCACCACCACCGGTATCACCACCACCGGTGTCACCACTGCCAGTATCACCGCCACCGGTATCGTCACCAGTATCATAATCTGGACCTGTTGGAGATGATCCACCACCACCACAAGCTTCAAGAATAAAGGCGGTACTACCAATTAAAGTTAACGTAGAGGCTTTGCGGATGAAATCTCTTCTAGAAGGATCATCTGCTTTTTCTTGAAAGCAATCACAATTGCATGTATTTTGTTTTACTTTATCTGCCATATATGTAAACTAATTTATTAATATATATATTAATCTAAGGCTTAACTTAATAAAGAATTATTAATATCAAAATTTAATACTAATTTTTATATAAATTATCTTATGTTACTAAACAAATCATTAATAATTAGAACTATTTTAATGACATTATTTTGTCATTCAATGGTACTTTGTCAATCTGTTGTCACAAAAGAATCATATGATAATAGGTTTGCTCCTCAAGAAATAGGTCTTCCTGAAAATATTCCTTTTGTAAAAAACATCATATGGGGAGAAAATGGAACTTTTAGAAAACTAGATATTGGTCCTGAAACGAGAATTGAAGAATTGAAATTGCGAAGAAAGATGCTTCAAGCACACCAATGGCTTGGAATTATAACTCTTGCAGGTCTTGCCTATCAATATGATGTCGGAAAAAAACTTTATGATGGAGACAATAATGACTACTGGGATTCACATTATGATACACATAAGGCTATGGGCTATGTTACATATGTGACTTATATTTCAACTGCATCTCTATCCATTTTTTCTCCACCAGCAAGGAAGTATAATAACAATTTAAATTCAATAAAGTTTCACAGAGGAATGGCAGCATTGCATTTTACAGCCATGATGGCACAGCCATTTTTAGCTAAGAAAGCAGTTGCAAACGGTAAAAGATATAATGAGTTAATGGATGCTCATTTAAAAGCAGGAACGGTAGCTTTTTTTGCATTAAGCCTTGATGCGCTAGGGATTACTTTTTTCAAATGAGAAAATTTCTTTTCATATTACTGATCCAGAATCTTTTTTCTCAAACTTTAGTTGAGTTTAATCTTGATAAAAGTTTTATATCGTATGATGGAAAGCATCCAGCTCACAATTGGACTGGTATATCAAATGAAATTCAGGGTTCATTTGAGCTTGATTTAGATAATTTAACGAAATCAAGAGTAGATCTTTTTGTCCCGGTTTTTAGTTTTGATAGTAAAAACGCAAGTAGAGATTCAAATATGCTAGATGTTGTTGAAGAATATTATTATCCATATGTGAGATTTGTCTCAACGAAAATTGAGAAAAATAATAATAATGAGTTTGAGGTAACTGGTAATATAATTTTTCATGGAGTAACCAAAGAATTTTCTATCCCGGTTTCATTTAACAAAAAAGATAGTGCAATAATTATAAATTCAGAATTTTCAATACAGTTAACCGATTTTAAAATTAAAAGACCGTCACTCTTAACCGTTAAAATTCGAAATAAAGTAGATATAAAGGTTTATTTAGAGGGATCTATTTAGATAATAGCTCATTGAAGCTAAAATTAGGGCTACTAAAACATCTTGGACCGGACTAGCTTCAGGATAACCAAAATTCCAAAGACAAACAAACAATAGCCATAAAGAATAATTTTTGATCATTTATTAGATTAACCAAAAAGATAGAATGTTTTATTGGGTACCATGACAAATAAGAAAAAAATCATATGTAAACCAATAATGATTCCAAATATAGCAAGTATAGTAATTGTATTTTTATCCATATTATTTTATAAATAAACGTTTAAATATAGTGATTTCTGGAAATAAAATATGAACTCTTTTTTGGTAATCCTTATATTGTGGTCTTGTACGAAGAATTTTTATTTCAATCCATGGAATACTAGCAAACCAAAACATTAGTGTCATTGAAATAGGAGCTAATATCAAGTAATTTAATCCAGTGAATGATGAACCAAAAACAAAAATTCCCCACCAGAACATTATTTCTCCATAGTAGTTAGGATGTCTTGAAAATTTCCAAAGACCAGTTTCAATAATGCCTGTTCCGCTTGGATGCTTTTCTCTAAAAGTATGAAGCTGTTTATCACTTATGATTTCAAGTAATACACCAATTATACATAATCCGAAACCAAGAAAAATTGTCCAATTATACGGATTTGAAAAATTTTGGGCCATAGGCATACAACAGAAAAAAACAATAAATGTTGGAAAGAAATGTATACCACCAAGATTGCCAATTAACTGAAAATTATTTCCAAGATTATTTCTCATATCTATGTATCTCCAGTCTTCATGATGAAGACCATCCCAAGTTTTCATCCAATTGTAAGTTAATCGGAGTGACCAAAATAATACACCTATCATTAACAAAAATGATGGGATATTTACTAAATAGTTATTTATTGCAACCCAATAGAAAGCAATTACCGGTGGAACTACGGACCAATATGGATCATAAAATGAAGAGTTTTTATACGCTACACTAAATGAGTATATAACAAATGTAGCTAGAATATCAGCTATTAATATTTGAAGCATATTGGATAGATTATTTGTAAATAATATCGATATAAAACCAATAAAAATGGCTATAATATATGCCAATAGAACAGTAAGTAAGCCTCTAGTTTTTTTTGTCATTTAATAATGATTTAATTTTAATATTTTCATAAGATAGAAATATGTATCCAGAAATAATAGTGTATAATAAAAATACACTGTGAAGTATAATTGCAGAAGTTTGAGCTAAATCAATATTAATGCCATACAAGTTTAAACAATAAATTACCGCAAGATGGTAAGTCCCAATAGCAGCAGGAGTAATTGGAAGCGATGTAACAATACTTGAAAAGATTGTAAGTCCAATATATTGATATAGTGTTAAATCGATACTAATGGATTTTAAAATTAGAAATATATAAACAACAAAAGAACACCAAAGTAAAATAGAAATACTTCCTAATTTTATTCTATTTTTAGAAACCAAAAGATACCCTTTTATAAAATTTTGAGTAAAAGAAAATTTATTTTGAATAAAGTTTACGACTGAATTATTGCCAAAAATAATAGCTGTGGTGATTATGTATAATAGAAGAATTAATAATAAAAATTGAAAACCTAATATATCTTGGAAGCCAAAAAATAGAATAAAAATTCCTAATAAACCCACAAACCATAAATCAATAATTTTTTCTGCAATTAAGCTACCGACCAAAAAACTGAATTTTATTTCCTTCGAATTTTGAGATAGAAGATGAGCCCTTCCTAAATCACCAGCTCTAAATGGAAGAATATTATTTAAAAAATATCCAATGTGTGTTGAAGAAATATACTGCTTTAATTTCAGCGAATCCGGCGATCCTAAAAGAATTTTCCATCTGATAGATCTAAAAATAAAACTCAGATAAGTAATTAATATAGCTAAAATAATTAAAAATAGATTCGATTCAGATAAAGAATTGGTAAGTCTTTGTAAGTCAATCTGTTTAAAGGCTATATATAGACAAAGCGTCGCTACGCTAATAGATAGAAGTTTTTTCAAGGATTTTGATTATCTCGTTGAAATTCATAATTAACAATTCTTTTTTTCATAGGCTCACCTTTTTCATCTAAATGCTCTTTAGATTCCATTGGACTATTATATTCCAATGGTACATTTGTATTTACCTGGCAGTTACTCATCAATCCAAGCATAGCAATTAACATTATAAGAGCTATCACTGTTGGAAAATGCTTACCCATTTAATTTAAAATCTTTGAAAAAGTTTGTTTTTGTTGCTAGATAAATTATTTCAACTAATCCAAATATTTGAACAAGTCCGCATGCTAGAAACCATGCTTTGTGATCATTTCTTCCAGCAAACCAAAGTGCTAGAAGGGTGAATAATGCCTCCCAAAGCGATATACCAACTAGCAATGCTGGATTTTCTTGTAACATCGTACCAAAATTTGTTAAAAAGTCCATATAAGCTCCTTGATTACGGGTTGAAAAGAAGTGAAACTAAGAAAACAAATAGAATTACTCCTCCAAAGATACCCCAGTAGTATAATCCAAATTCCATGTTGAATATTAAATATTTTTAGTAGAGTTGAAAAGTATTAAAGATTATTTTTTAAAATACTATATTCTTGTGTGCAAAAATTAATACCAGACAATACTACAATTATAATGTATACTACATCATGGTGTGGTCCTTGTAAAATGGCTAAAAAATTTTTGACAGAAAGAGGATTCTTGTTCACGGAAATAGATATTGAAGAACATAATATATCAAGAGAACAAATGGCTACAATGTCAAAAGGCCTCACAGTTCCTCAGATTATTATTAATGATTTACCCGTAGGTGGTTTTACAGACCTAGTAAAGTATTTTGAAAAACAGAATACTTAAGCACTTACTTGATTTTCAATAACTTTCTTGCCTTTAGTAGCTTTTTTTAAATTTCCAACAAGCTGTCCGCATGCTCCATCTATATCATCACCTCTTGTTGTTCGGAGCGTTGTGATAAAACCTTTATCATATAGATGATCTCTAAACACCTCAATATTTTTATCTTTTGAACGTTTATAATCACATCCATCAAATGGATTGAATGGAATAAGATTTATTTTGCAAGCAAGTCCAGTAAGAATTTTAGATAGACTTCTAGCATGATCAAAAGAGTCGTTAATTCCATCAATTAGAATATATTCAATTGTGATATGTCGACTATCTTTTTGAACTGATAAATAATTTTTACAAGCTTCTAAAAGATTATTAATTGGATACTTTTTATTAATAGGAACAATAATATCTCTCAATGAGTCATTTGCAGCATGTAAAGAAATTGCAAGGGATACATCTGTTCTATCTGCTAGTTTATTGATTTGAGGTATTAATCCTGAAGTACTGATAGTTATTCTTTTTTTCGATAAATAATATGCAAACTCGTTTCGCATTATATCAGCAGATGTTATAACAGGTTCAAAATTTAAAAGAGGTTCTCCCATGCCCATGAAAACCACATTTGTTATTGGATTATCTTTCTTATCGTGAAAATTAGCTAGCCATAATTGACCAATAATTTCGTCTGCACTAAGATTTTTTTCAAATCCTTGTGCTCCAGTTGCACAAAAAGTGCATTGCAAGGCACATCCAGCTTGCGATGAAATACATAAGGTAATACGTTTTTTTTCAGGAATTCTTACCATCTCTATGGATGAGCCAGAATCGAGTTGGATTAGGTATTTTTTAGTCCCATCTTCAGATACCAAAACCTTTTTAAGTTTAGGAGGACTAAGTACAGCTATTTCTTTCATTTTTGTTCGAAGACCTTTATTGAAATTGCTCATTCTATCAAAGTCTAATTCACCTTTTTGGTGTACCCATTTTAATAATTGTCTTGCTCGGAAAGATGGTTCATTTATATTAAGAAAAAATTTCTCTAATTCTGTTAAGGAATAGCCTAGTAAGTTTTTTTTATCTGCCATAGTTTATCAATTTCATGTGAAAAATCTTTATCTCTGTTTTCTATAATCTTTATAATTAAATCAACTGGATCTGGAAAATCAATTTTAATCTTTTTACTCGAATGAAGCCAATTATTAATAGAATTAATATCAATTGATTTGGAAATTGTTGCATATCCTAAATCATTTAATATTTTCGCATTATGCTCTTGCTCAGGCTGTCCTTGAAGAGGTTTACAAAGTATTTTTTTTCCTATAAACAAAGCTTCTGCCGGTAATTGAAATCCTGCGTTCGTAATAAGAAACTTATTTTCGATTAAATCATTTTTAAATCCATTTTCGGAGAAAGGTTTTAAGGTTAAATTTTTAATGGTTTTTTCATTTTCTATATCACAATAATATATAAAGTGTTTTTTTTCAATTTGATTTAGTAATACAATCATTTTTTCTAGTTCTTCCCATGCAAGATACACAAGGATATTATCTTTAGAATTAGCATTACGTTTATGATTAGTAATTTTTTTTGATAAAAAAGGTGGGAGAATATGTTGATTAAAGTCTGAGAAATGTGAAGGGATAACATTTTTTATTGGTGTATAAATATATGGAAACAGAATTCTTGTAAATCTCATTTTCATTGTCATAGGAATTTTTTTATAAAAAGAATATTGATGACCTATTCCAAGCGCAGGAATATTATTAATTCTAGAAAAATAAGCGGAAACAGGTTCAAAGTCAGTAATAACAAGATCAAAATGATTATCGATAGATTTAATATCTTTAACAAATTGCTTTAGATCTATATTTAAAAATGTTTGTAAATATTTGATTTTTCCATTTTTTTTACTAAAAGTGAACCCTTTTTTTAAAATAAAAGGTTCAAATTCTTCAATATCATATAGGCTGTCATTATTCCTACCACTAATAATACAACTTATATTATGCCCTCTTTTTTTTAGTTCTTTTATTATTATTCTTGCTCTTGAAATATGGCCATTTCCGGTTGCATTTATGCCATAAAGAATTTTCATAACTGATTTAGTTAAATTTTAGATAGAATATCTCTTAAGATAGTACTAGAGGTATGGGTCGTATATGGAAAATATATTATTTCAACACCAACTTTCACAAATTGATCCTCTATTGCATTCCACTGGTCTGAGCCTTTCCAGTCATCACCAACAAACATTCTATCAAATTTTAGATTATTCCAAGCTTCCATTTTATTATAATTGGTCTGAGGTACTACTTCATCAACATATTTAATAGCTTCTACTAAATCCATTCTTTCTTGAAAAGGTATGAATGGTTTTTTATTTTTTACAGATTGACATAGTTCATCCGTAGTTATGCCAACAATTAAATGATCGCACTCTAAGCGAGCACGTTTTAGAATATTTAAGTGACCTATATGAAATAAGTCAAAAACTCCCGTAGTGTATCCAATTTTTTTCATTTTTTTTAAAAAATTAAGTAGCGTTAAATACTAGCAATTTTCTAATAAATATGTGACAATTCTTTTACTCGCTTTTCCATCTAGTTTTCCTGCTAATCGCTCGATATATACTTTAGCATTTCCAGGTATTTTGCTTTCATTATTAATAAGTTTTTTGGCATTAAATAACATTTTTTTATAAGAAGAAGATGAAATAGCAATCTGACCATAATCTTCATAATCTTTATCCATTCTATTTTTAAATCTATATGAAAAAATTCCTCTATAGTTCCACCTTAGATGTAAAAAAGTGCACCATAAAACTGGCTTATTTAAAGCAGCAAATTCTATAATTGCGGAGGAAGCATCGCTAATCATTAAGTCTGCTGATTTTAAAAAAGGTAACAGAGAATAGTCTTCAACTTTTGCTAAATACACATTAGTATAAGTATCCCAATGCTGAAGAAGGTCGCGTTGCTTTTGATATTTTTTCATACTCATTGAAAAGTAGTGAGGTTTAATAATAATATTATAATTTTTGAAATCTATAGGAAAATTTTTTGAAAATTTTTCTATACTACTTGGATAAAAAGTGGGTGCATAAAGAATTGTTTTCTTTGAACTGTCCAGTTTCAAAGATTCATAGCATATACCATTCTCTTTACCATTAATGATAGGATCAAGTTTGCAAAAACCAACATTAACAAAAGTATCATTTGGATACATTTTACATAGTCTTTGATATCGATAATCACTTTCTACAAAGCGAACACTTGTCGGCGTATCAGATTTTGAGTAATAGCTTTTTTTAGGACCAACTCCATGACCTAATTGAGCAGTTTTACTATTAAGATGCACTTTATCAAGTTCAGAAAAAGTATTTCCTAAAAAGATCCATGTAGGTTTTTCATCTAAGTATAATTGTAACGCTTCACTCTTATTAATAACCCATTGATGAGGTAATCGCTCTTCAAGAATGATATTTTTTACTGTATTCTCAAATTTGCTTTGATGAAAAATAAACTTTATTTCACAATTACCATGTTTTTTCAACTCTTTAAAAACAGGCAAATATTGAGGTAAATAATAAAGTTCTTGAACATCAAAAAATATGGAGTATTTCTTTTTCATATAATTACAAATCTTTAATTCCAAATTTAGTTCTTTGATTTTTATTTGAAAGGGTGCTTTGTCTTATTTTCCTGTTTTTCAAAATAGCTTCTTTGTATTTATATGGTCTTGTATGATAAAGATGTATAACTGTTGCCCTGTTTCTAATTTGAATTGATTTGATACCATTGTTATTGAGCCTATATCCTAATTCACAATCAAGGCCACCATATTCCATTCTTTCATCAAAACCATTTGCTGATATGATATCAGCTTTCCAAGCAGACGAATTATTGCCGTTAAATGTTGTTCTTGTTGGAGTAATTTTATCTAAAATTTTTGCCCAAAATGAATTTTTGATTAGTTTGAAATAATTTTTACCAAGTGGTTGACCTTTTTTAAAAATAAATGATTTTTTGAAGCAATTCTGCGATTCAATATCTTTCAAATCAATTGCATTTGATACAATTTCGTTTACTGGAAAGTGTCCACCTGATAAGAAATATCCTTTTTTTGCTAATTTATTATGTGTTTCAAGAAAATACTGATCAGGAATACAGTCACCATCAGAAAAAACCAAATACTCATTTGATGACTTATCTATAGCTTTATTTAAAATTCTACATTTTCTAAATCCATTATCTTCATGCCAAACATGATAAATATTTTGTGATATTGACGTATTAAAACTATCAATCATTTTTTTTGTTTCTTCACTAGATCCGTCGTCTGCTAAAATAACTTCAAAATCTTTAAAAGATTGATGAGCATAGCCTGTTAACACTTTCTTTAAAAATTCTGGCTTATTATAAGTTGATATAATAACTGATATTGATGGCATTAATTAAATTATTTAGAGGCAATCTTATAAGCCATTTTTTTTTAAATTAATTGATATGATAGAAATTAATAAAAAACAATGTATTGTGCTATTAAGCGGAGGTCTTGATTCTGCTACTGTTCTAAAAATAGCAGAGGAAAAATTTGAAGTAAGAGCAATTGTTTTTGATTATGGGCAAAGACATAAATTTGAATTAAGTGCAGCAAAAAAAATTGCAAAAAAAAATGGTACCACTTTAAACGAAATTAAAATTGATCTTGCTCAATTTGGAAATTCTGCTTTAACGGATGATATCAGTGTTCCAAAAAATCAAGAAATTGGAAAAGAAATTCCAATAACTTATGTTCCAGTTAGAAATACAATTTTTCTTTCATATGCTCTTGCTTTTGCTGAAGTAAATGAAATTTTTGATATTTTTATAGGTGTCAATGCTCTTGATTATAGTGGATACCCAGATTGTAGGCCTGAATTTATAAGTGCATTTGAAAAAATGGCAAACGAAGGAACTAAGTTCACTCAAAGTAAAAATAAAATTAAAATTCATACACCCTTGATTGATTTAACAAAAGCGGAAATTATTACTAAAGGTGTAAAACTTGGAGTTGATTATTCTATGACTCATTCTTGTTACGATCCATCAGATTCAGGACTATCTTGCGGAGAATGTGATGCTTGTATTCTTAGAAAAGCTGGATTTAAAACTGCTAATATAATTGATCCTACAAACTACCAATGATATATTCGGTTAAAGAAATATATTTCACTCTTCAAGGCGAAGGGTTTCATACTGGTAAGCATGCAGTCTTCTGTCGCTTCAGTGGATGCAATTTATGGTCAGGAAATGAAAAAGATAGAAAAAAAGCTATCTGTAATTTTTGTGATACAGATTTTGTTGGTACTGATGGAGTAAATGGTTCCAAATATACAAATGCAAATAAGCTATCTGAAAAAATTGATGAAGTTTGGAATAAATATAATGAGGAAAAGTTTGTTGTATTTACAGGCGGAGAACCATTATTACAATTAGATTCAAAGTTAGTTGAAGCACTTCATAAAAGAGGATTTACAATTGCTGTAGAAACAAATGGAACTTTACTGCCTCCAAAAAATATAGACTGGATTTGTGTTAGTCCAAAGGAGGGATCTCAATTTAAATTAAAATATGGCAATGAATTAAAATTAGTTTATCCGCAGAAAAAATTTAATCCTGAGCAATTCAAAGATTTAGCATTTGATCATTTTTTTCTTCAACCGATGGATGGAAAAGATTTACAAAAAAATATCTTGCAAAGTGTAGCTTACTGTATCGAAAATCCGCTATGGCGTTTAAGCTTACAAACACATAAAATAATGGGTATAGATTAATATGTTTAAATTAAAAAGAAAATACGAGTTCCATGCCGCAAGGAAATTAACTTCCTTAAAAAAGGATCATCCATGTGCAGATTTGCATGGACATACATTTTCTGTCACCATAAAAGTATCTGGTAACAATTTAACCGGAGAAGGTTGGATAATGGATTTTTATGATATTGATACTCCTTTTAATGAGAAAGTTCATAAAGCGCTTGACCATAAATATTTAAATGAAATAGAAGGATTGTCTAATCCTACAACAGAGCATATTGCAATGTGGATTTGGAATAAATTAAAAAATGATTTAACAAATCTTCACTCTGTATCTGTAAGTGAGGGCAATAGTTATGGTTGCAAATATTATGGAGAAAAAGGTGCCTAAAGCAGATGGAAAACAATTTAGCTTTTTGGATGAAAAGCACATTGATTCTTCTTTTTTGGAAACTTTTGAATTCGACAGCAAAAATCAGTATATAGAAACCACCACAAGAGAGTTTAGCGCGGTTTGTCCGTTTAGTGGCTTGCCTGACTTGGCTGATGTAATCATTGAATATTTCCCAGATGGAGGTAAATGCGTAGAACTAAAGTCTTTAAAATACTATTTTGTAAGCTTTAGAAACGTTGGCATTTATCAAGAAGCAGTGACAAAAAGAATTTATGATGATTTAAAAAAGCTTTTGAATACCAAAAGAATAAAAATTACAACTATTTACAACACCAGAGGTGGGTTTGATACTACATGCGTTGAAGGAGAATTATAAAATGAACTATTTTCAAAGATTGCAAAAAGCAATTATGCTTGATGTTCCTTTTTATGAACAGGTAGAAAAAGATAAAAAATTCACTGATCAAGCAATGATGACCGTTGTATTGGTGTCGATTGTCCAAGGATTTATGATTGCAGGATTTGCTCCAATTGCATTGGTTCAAGGAATACTCGGCAGTCTCATTCGTTTTATAATTTGGGCATTTTTTATAGCTTTTGTTGGAACTAGAATATTACCTGAACCGGAAACTGAATCTAATACAGGAGAATTAATTAGAACATTAGGCTTTGCTTATGCTCCTGGACTCTTGGTTATTTTTAAAGTTTTCCCAGTTATTAATTTTTTTGTAGACCCGTTGGTTGTAATTCTTCAGCTTTCAGCAATGACAATTGCAGTTAGACAAGCTTTGGATTTCAATAGTACTGTTAGAGCGGTAGGAGTTTGTATTGTAGCATTTATTCTTATGGTTCTTTCGTTAACAGTCTTTATTGGATCTACCTGGTTTTTTCTTGGAATTGCAGAAAATGCAATTGCTCCAACAGCACCATTAATGGATACATAAATTTTAGAATTTAAATCTTTATAATTACTGATAAATATCATATAATTAATAATATGAGATTAACATTTTATAATCAAAAATTTTTTATCGTTCTAACAGTTATGTTCCTATTTAGTTGTGATTCCTCTTCAACATCATCATTGGTTACCATTGATGAAAATGAAAATAATAATGGTGGAGAATCAAATAATACTGAACTACCAGCTGGATTTTCTCATTTCATTTCAGAATATACTGATGTTTATATTTCTGGCAATTATGTAGTAGTAGAAACTACTGGTGTACCAAATCACTCATCTCCATATTGGGGAGCTGGTCATTCAAACTATATATCGCCACACTCCGGGATGGCAGTAAATCCAAATATAATTTCTGAACAAAACTTTAAATTTTATATTCCACTAAACCCATCAATATCCAGTGCTGTATCTAGTACGCCGCTTGGACCAATTGGTGTTTCAATCAGTGGAGTACCATTTTATAATCAATATGGCGGACCCAATAACCAACCTTTAGATAATGAAATAGCTTCTTTTGATAATTATGATGGCCATCCTCAACAATCTGGGCAATACCATTATCACTGGGAACCGACTTATTTTACTACTAATAATAGTTCTTCAATGCTAATAGGTTATTCTTTAGATGGTTTCCCTGTATACGGATCCAAAGAACAGGCAACAGATCAATTTCCATCTGATCTAGATGAATTAAACGGTCATACACATGCTACCAATGAATACGATGAGGGAATATATCACTATCATGCTACATCAGCTTCACCTTACTTAATCGGAGGATTTAAAGGTAACTACGGTTCATTGAATGGTGGCGGTTACTTTACGAACTAAATTTCTCGTATTTTTTTCTTTTTTATTAATTTCTTGCGAGGAAAAAATCAACATTTCAGAATTCGAATTAATTGACGGGATGGATATCCAACGATTCGTTCGATCAGATAATTTTTCAGGCACAATTACTATTACGTATATAGATGATGTAACAATCAAATCTAAAAGAAGATATGTTAAAGGTAAAAAGAATGGAGTTCATGAAGGATGGTGGCCAAATGGAAATAAAAAATTTAGTTTTTCATTTAAAGATGATACCAGTACAGGTGAACATTTTGAATGGCATCAAAATGGACAATTATTTACACACAAACAATTTAAAAATGGACTTGAACAAGGATTACAAAAAGCTTGGGATAAGAATGGAGACTTAATGTATAAATATATTTATAATGATGGAAGAAAGTATGGCATTCAGGGATCTGTTATTTGCAATGGTGGGAAAGATTTAGCAAATAACAATGATTGAATTAATTGAATATTCAGATGATATGTTTGACTTCATTCTTGAATCAAACAACATTAATAAGCCACAAGTAGGTTTTTTAAAAAATTCCAGGTTAGAGCTGCTATTAAATCAATCTAATTACTGTAAGGTGGCAAAATTTAATGGAGAGCTAGCTGGTTTCCTTCTTTGTCTTCCACCAAATAAAGTATATGATAGTCCGAATTATCAATGGGTTGCCAAACACTTTAAAAACTTTGTTTATATTGATAGAATTTCTGTATTTCCAAAATTCCAAAATGAAAAAATTGGATCAGCATTATATACCGATTTAATTTATTTTTCGGCTTTGGAAGGATATGATAGAATTCTTTGCGAAGTAAATATTAAGCCTGAAAATCCAGGCTCAATAAGATTTCATAAAAGGTTTGATTTTGAAGAGTGTGGTTCGCAATTTACGGAAGCTGGGCAGCTTGAGAGCTATAATTACTCAGTTGAGGTACAATATCTTTGTAAAGAGTTAACATAATTAATTTAAGAGGGTTTTATGAGCAATTTTTGGCACGATTTATTATTTCCAATTTATTTTTTTATTGTGTTTATTGCTGCGCATATAGCGCTGTATATTATGATTTTTAAAGGAGACAATTCAAAATGAATAAGAAACAAAAAATTGCTAAGCGTAAACAAAAAAAGGGTCGTTTAAGATTAAAAGCAAAACAATCATCATTGTTAAAAAATAAAAAAGTTGTTGAAACTGTTCCAGCAAAGGTAGCTCCAAAAAAGAAAGCAGCTCCAAAAAAGAAAGTAGCTCCAAAAAAGAAAGTAGTTTCTGAGGAAAAAAAAGATAAAAAGTAGATATTAGATGTTTAAATCTAATTCTACATTTGGAATTTATTGTACCTCTTTAGCTGTACTTTTTAGAAATAAAAAATTCCTTTATTTAACTCTCTTTTTATTACTATATCCCACCATAGTTATTTTAAACAGAATTTTTTTATTTCTAGATTATATTCTTGTTCCTGAATTTGAAAGTGCTAAAGTCAAAAATCCTATTTTTATAATGGGAGTAAATAGAAGTGGAACTACTTTTTTTCATAGACTACTCTCAAAATCAAATCAATTTTCAACATCAAAAACTTGGGATTTAATCATTCCTTCATTATCGCTAAGAAAATTTCTATCAATCATAAATTATTTGTTAAAATATTTTAAGCTTGATCAGATCGAAAAGAAAGATAGAGGACATCAGGTTAGTTTAGAAAATATAGAAGAAGATGAAATGCTTCTTTTCATTCATAAACTTGACTCTCTATGGGTATCTAACCATTTACTTCCATGGCTTAAATTCGATCCAAAGACAAAACACTTTATAAGACATGTTTATAAAGATAATTCAAAAAATCAAAATAGAAATTTGCGATCAATGCTTTTTGTGAAAGACTTTTTTCAAAGACAAGCTTACTTAAATAAAAACAGAAGACATCTTTCTAAATCAAATCCTTTTATTTTTAAGATTGATTCAATTTTAAAAGTTTTTCCCGATGCAAAATTTGTTTTTTTGGTTAGAGATCCAATTGATACTATTCCATCCTACTTTTCTCTTCAAGAAAATGTCAAATTTGGTAATCTTTTAAGTGAGAGTGAGCTAAAAAAACTAAGAAAAGAATCCTACGCTGAAATTATTGAGTGGTATAAAGAAACAGAAAAAGTAAAGTCAAAGCTTTTACAAAAACAATTTATGGTACTTACCTACAATCAAATAACAATTGATATAAATGAAAGTATTAAATCATTTTATAAATTTACTAATATGAAAATGACAAAGAAATTTGAAAAAGAAATAGAACAGTTTGCCCGAAAGAAATACGTTAAAAAACATCAAAACAAATCAATAGAGGATTATGGTTTATCTAAAAAGCAGGTTTTAAGCGATTTTGATTTTGTTTATGAAGAATACTTTATATAATTTTTAACCATGAAATTTATTAATTATTTATTATTTACCGTTTTTATTATATCAGCTCAATTACAAGCTCATTGTCAAGTTCCTTGTGGAGTTTATGATGACACAATGAGAATTAAAATGATAGAAGAACATACCCTTACAATACTTAAATCGATGAACTATATTGAAGCAAACCAAGACAATTTAAAAAACCAAAATCAAGTAACAAGATGGATTATTACCAAGGAAGAGCATGCGCAAGAAATCCAAAAGATAATTAGCGAGTATTTTTTAACTCAGAGGATAAAATTAAAAGATGATTCAAATAAAAATAAAGATTTATACCATGCTCAATTAGCTGTATTACATAGTATTATGCTTGACGCAATGAAGTGTAAACAAAGCATTGATACAAAAAATACTACTGCATTATTAGAAAACTTAAACAAGTTTGTAGACTTATATTTCGATGATCATGGTAAAAAACATTTAGGGGACATAGGGTGAAAAAAACCATATTATTAGCAATAGCTATGATTGTGATAGTTTTTATTGGAAGAGTCATGCCTCACCCTTATAATTTTACACCAGTAATTGCTATTACTTTATTGTCCAGCCATATTTTTAAAAACAAGTATTTATCTTTAAGTATTCCTTTATTAGCATTATGGATAAGTGATTTGTTTATTAATAATATCGTATATGCTGGCTATTATTCAAATTTTTCTTTTATAAGCAATGGCATGATTTGGACTTATGGGTCAATCATATTGGTTGGATTAATTGGAAATTCTATAATTAAGAAAGTTTCTTCCACAAAGGTAGCATTAGCTAGCATATCAGGATCTACAATTTTTTATTTAATTTCAAATTTTGGTGTGTGGTTTGCAAGCCCGATATATGCAAAGTCCCTTTCTGGTTTATTCCTTTGCTATTCCATGGCACTGCCATTTTATGGCTCATCGCTTGCTGGAGACTTAACATACTCAGCTTTATTTTTTGGTGCTTATCAGCTTGCAATATCCAAAAGTTATAATTTAAATTATTCTAAGAGCAAAATTTAAAAGATTTAATTTCATTGGTATTACTTAAATAACTAATTATATTGCTCCATAAATTTTTATTAACTAACAAAGAGAAACAAATGAGTGACAAAGAAAAAGGTACTGTA
>MDTB01186954.1_pt1 | contig 22913 bp, 18 predicted proteins | sample 811161 | NCBI WGS metagenome assembly MDTB01 (sample SAMN05326650, study PRJNA326480) | marine metagenome | isolation source: seawater | place: Mediterranean Sea | collected 2009
CACCTGGCTTTGGCACCGCTCGAAGCGCATCAGGTCATGTTGCCCGAAGCGCCTGCGTCGCAACCGGTTGCGGTCAAATTGCTGCAAATAGAGGGTACGCCATGAAACATGCGAAACTTCCCCTCGTGACAGCCGGTGGCGATTGGGCGGGCGTGATGAATGTCCACGCCGTTCGGCGCGCGGGCAATGTGGCAAATCACGGGGTTGAGCAGACCGGCGCGCGTTTGCGGCTTGCGCGGATTATGTTTGTTTTGGTTTTCGCAGTGCTGGGCGGGCGTCTGGCGCAACTAACCTTGGCCGAAGACCCACAACGCGCGCGTGTTGGTATGGCCGACAGCGAAGTGCAAGTGCAGCGGCCCGCCATCACAGATCGCAATGGCGTGGTGCTGGCCTCGCAAATCTATCTGACAACGCTGGGTGCCAATGCATCGGAAATCCAAAATGGCGATGCGGTTGTCGACCAACTGCGCGCGATTGTGCCGGATATGAACGCGCAACGCGCGCGGCGTCTGCTGGCGGGCACGCGCCATTATGTTGAATTGGCAAAGGGCTTGACGCCGTTGCAAAAGCGCGCGGTGCTTAATCTTGGCAATCCCGGGCTGAAGCTGCGGCGCGAGGCCCAGCGGGTTTATCCCAGCGGGTCGGTTGCCGCGCATGTGGTTGGTTTTTCAAGCACAGATATGCAAGGTCTGATGGGGCTTGAACGGCGACTGGACGCGCAGGTGCAGATGTCGCCCGTGTTTGAAACGACGCTCGATATTCGCGTGCAGCATGCGGTACGCGAAAGCCTGTCGGCGGCGATCGGCAAATTTTCCGCCAAGGGCGGCGGGGCCATTTTGATGGATGCGACCAATGGCGAAATCCTCGCGCTGGTATCGCTGCCCGACTTTGACATTAACCGCCCGTCGGCCATGCCCATATCGCGCCACTTCAACGCCATGACCATGGGGGTGTATGAGCTGGGTTCGATTTTCAAAGTCATGACCGCGGCCATGGCCTTGGAAAGCGGCGAGGTCAAGCTCGATGAAACCTTCGACACGCGCGCACCGTTGGAAATTGGCGCGGCGACCATCCGCGATGTGCATGGCGAAAAGCGCCCGCTGACGCCGCGCGAAATAGTCATTCATTCGTCGAATATTGGCTCGGTGCAACTGGCGCTGCGTGTGTCGGATGTTGCCCATTATGACTTTATGGAAAAGCTGGGTTTGACCCAACGTCTGCAATTTGAGCTTCCCGAAACAGGTGCGCCGCTCATGCCCGTGCGCTGGACCGATATCGAACGCGCCACGACATCTTTCGGCCACGGCTTTTCTGTCACGCCCCTGCACGCGCTGGTTGCTGGCGCGGCCATGGTCAATGGTGGGGTTTTGTATCCGCCGCGCCTGACACGCGCTGAAGTGGCGGTCGGCACACGGGTCATATCCGAACCGACCAGCATGGTTTTGCGCGACATGATGCGCGATGTCGTGACCATTGGCACGGGCAAGAAAGCCAATGTCGTGGGCTATGACGTCATTGGCAAAACCGGCTCGGCAAACAAGCCCGCGCGCGGGGGCTATGACGACGATGCGCTGATCACATCATTTTTGGGTGCGTTTCCCCATTCGAACCCGCGCTATGCGCTGCTGGTCATGCTCGACGAGCCGCAGGGTATTCCCGAAACGCATAATCTGACGCTGGCAGGGTGGAATGCAGCGCCGACGGCGGCTGAAATCATCGCCCGCGCCGCACCGCTTCTGGGGGTGCGTCCGGCCCTGCATGCGCCGAAGGCGGCGCGCGAGAAAATTGCCGCCGAGACCGACATGCCGTCATTGGCCCTCACCACGGAGGTGCCCCATGCGCCTTGAGGCTTTACTGCCCCAGACCATGCAGTGCGATGCGGCCCATGCCGATGTGGAAATCACCGGGCTGACAGCCGACAGCCGCACCGTCGCGCCGGGATATTTATTTGCGGCGTTGCCGGGCGAGCATGTCGACGGCAATCGATTTATCGCTCAGGCCGTCGCGCAAGGTGCGGCGGCGGTGTTGACCGCATCACCCGACCCTGCGCTTTCGGTGCCGGTGCTTTATGACGAAAACCCGCGTCGCGCGCTGGCTGAACTGGCGGGCAAGTTTTTCGCCTTCCGCCCCGAATTTACCGTCGGGATTACGGGCACGAATGGCAAAACATCCACAGCGGCGTTTTTGCGCCAGTTCTGGACGCAAGCCGGGCTGTCGGCGGCGAGCCTCGGCACATTGGGTGTGGTGACGCAAGAATTCACCCGCCCGATTGCCCACACCACGCCCGACCCTGTGACGTTGCACGCGGCCTTGCGCGATCTTTACGCGCGCAGCATCAGCCATCTAGCGATGGAAGTTTCCAGCCATGCGCTCGCCCAGCACCGCGTCGACGGGCTGTCTTGCGAAAGCGCGGGCTTCACCAATCTCACCCGTGACCATCTGGATTATCACGGCGATACCGCCAGCTATTTTGAGGCCAAGGCGCGACTGTTCACCGAAATATTAAAACCCGACGGCGTCGCTGTCGTGCAGATGCGCGCTGCGATGGGGGATGAAATAGCCGGCGTAACCCGCGCGCAAGGGCGGCGGGTTTATGCGGTGGGCGGTGCGGATGCGGCGCTCAAAATCTCGGTCGCCACACGCGCGCCCGACGGCATGGTGCTGGTCATTCAGGAGGCGGGCAATCGGGTCGATGTGCATGTGCCGCTCATTGGCGATTTTCAAGTCGAAAATTTGGAAGTTGCTATGGGGCTGGGCCTGCATAGCGGGCTTGATTTCGAGCAGATGGCGGGCGCGTGCAACACCTTGCAGGGCGTGGCCGGTCGCATGCAGCTTGCCGGTCTTTATCAAGGTGCAGCAATTTATGTTGACTACGCACACACACCCGATGCGCTGTCGGCGGCACTTGCGGCGGTACGCCAGCACGTGACGGCGGACGGCCGGGTGTTGTTGGTGTTTGGCTGTGGCGGCGACCGCGACGTGGGCAAGCGTCCGCAAATGGGCGCGATTGCTGCAAAAAGGGCTGATCAGGTTTTTGTGACCGACGATAATCCGCGCTCTGAAAACCCGGCCAAAATTCGTCGCGACATTATCGATGCGTGTCCCGATGCTTTGGAGTTTGACGACCGCCGCGCTGCCATCGAAGCCGCCATTGAGAGCGCGCGCGTCGGCGACATCATATTGGTGGCGGGCAAGGGGCACGAGCAAGGCCAGATTATCGAGGACACAATTTTGCCTTTTGACGATGTCAGTGTCATTGCCGAACTTATCGGGTTGGAGGCCAGTTCATGACGCGGCCTATTTTATGGACGGATGAACAAATTTCAGCGGCGACGCATGGCGTGTGCAGCGCGCCCTTTGCCGTGCACGGTGTATCGATTGATACGCGCAGCTTGGCACCGGGTGATTTGTTCGTCGCCTTGCCCGGATCGACGCGCGACGGGCACGCGTTTGTGGATGCTGCCTTTGCTGCGGGTGCGGCCGCTGCGCTGGTTTGTAAGGGCAGGCTTGACGCGCAACAGGCCGATGGTGCGCTCGTGGAAGTCGAGGATGTGCAAGGCGCGCTGGAAGCGCTGGCGCGTGCCGCGCGGGCGCGCAGTTCGGCCTATATCACCGCCGTGACAGGCAGCGTCGGCAAAACAAGTGTCAAAGAAGCGCTGCGACTGGCGCTGGCAAAATCGGGGGAAACTTTTGCCTCCGAAAAATCCTTCAACAATCATATCGGGGTGCCGTTGAGCCTTGTCCGCATGCCGCCAGATTGTACTTATGGCGTGTTCGAGCTGGGCATGAACCATGCTGGTGAGATCGACGCGCTGGTGCAAATGGTGCGGCCCCATTGCGCCATCATCACCCATGTCGGCACCGCGCATATTGAACATTTCGACAACGAAGCCGATATCGCGCGCGCCAAGGGCGAGATTTTCAACGATTTGGCCGGTGACGTGGTCGATGGCGGTACCGTTATCATTCCGGCGGATAATCCGCATAGCGATCTGCTCGTGGAACTGGCGCGGGCGCGCAACATTGCCGATATTCGCAGCTTCAGTGTCGACGAAAGCGCGGCGCGGGCGGAACGTCCGCATATTTTCGCCAGCAAAATTTATCTGCATGAAACATGTAGCTGCGTGAGCGCGCGCATTGGCGATGCCGAAGTGACTTTCAAGGTCGGGGCGCCCGGTGCCCATCACGTCAGCAATAGTATGGCTGTTTTGGGCGCGGTCGAGGCGGCTGGCGGTGATCTTGCGCTGGCGGCGCTGTCGCTTGCAGAGGTCGAGGCGCTCAGCGGGCGCGGGCGGCGGCATGTGCTGGATGTCGCGGGCGGCACATGCGTGCTTATTGACGAAAGCTACAATGCCAATCCCGCTTCCATGTCGGCGGCCATCAAAGCGCTAAATCTGATGCCGCGCCTCGGCCAGGGTCGCCGCATTGCGGTTTTGGGCGATATGGCGGAATTGGGCGCGGCGTCAACCGATCTGCATGTCGACATTGCGAGCCTTATGGGCACGGTCGATATCGATCTGGTGTTTAGCTGCGGGCCGCAAATGGCGCATATGTTCGCCCATCTGCCGGCTGACCGCAGAGGCAAACATGCCGCGTCGCCGGAAGCGCTGACACAAATTCTGCAATCGGAAATCCACGCAGGCGATGTCGTCATGGTCAAAGGTTCGCATGCCAGCCAGATGAACCGCGTCGTCGACGCGCTGCTTGACGCCGCCACCACGCGCGCCGATCAACAAGAGGAGCAACGCAATGCTGTATGAGTTGATGATGTCGCTTAAGGGGTCTGTCCCCGGTGCCAATCTGTTTTCTTACATCACCTTCAGGGCCGGGGGTGCCGTTATGACGGCGCTCATCATCAGCTTTATTCTTGGGCCGTGGGTGATCAATAATCTGCGGATGCGGCAGGGCAAGGGCCAGCCGATACGCGAAGACGGGCCGCAATCGCATCTTGTCACCAAGGTTGGTACGCCGACCATGGGGGGCTTGCTTATTCTGCTCGCGGTAATGGCCTCGACGCTGCTCTGGGGCGATTTGAGCAACCCCTATTTGTGGATCGTGTCACTGACGACACTGGGTTTCGGCCTTGTTGGCTTTGCCGATGATTTTTTGAAAGTGCGCGGCGGGTCGAGTGCGGGCGTACCGGGACGGATCAAAATTGTTCTGGAAGCGGTCATCGCCCTGATTGCGGTGCTGGCCATTTCGACAATTTTGCCGCAACCGCTGGCCACCAGCTACGCCATTCCGTTTCTCAAAGATGTGCTGTTGCCCTTCGGTCTGCCGCTGTTTGTGCTTGCGGGCATGATTGTCATTGTCGGGTCTTCCAATGCGGTCAATCTGACCGATGGTCTGGATGGTCTGGCGATCGTGCCGATGATGATTGCCTCGGCCAGTTTCGGTCTGATTGCCTATCTCGTGGGTCATGCGATTTTTGCCAATTATCTGCAAGTGCATTTTGTACCAGGCGCGGGCGAACTGGCTGTGCTGTGCGCCGCGCTGATCGGCGCCGGTCTCGGATTCCTCTGGTACAATGCGCCGCCTGCGATGGTGTTTATGGGCGATACCGGCTCACTGGCGCTTGGCGGCGCGCTGGGCGCCATTGCGGTGGCGACAAAGCACGAGATTGTGCTTGCCATTATTGGCGGCCTGTTCGTGCTGGAAGCTGTCTCGGTCATTGTTCAGGTCGCTTCTTTCAAGCTCACGGGCAAGCGCGTATTTGCAATGGCGCCGCTGCATCATCATTTCGAGCAGCGCGGTTGGGCCGAGTCCACCATCGTCATCCGTTTCTGGATCATATCTGTAGTGCTGGCGCTGATCGGGCTGGCAACGTTGAAACTGCGATAGGTGCCCATGATTTCACTTCCCACATATCACGGTGAAACGGCAGTGTTCGGGCTGGGGCGCTCGGGGCTGTCGGTCGTGCGCGCGCTGGTTGCGGCGGGCAATGTGGTGAGCGCGTGGGATCAAAATAGCGATCAATGCGCGGCCGCCGAAAATGCCGGCGCGCAGATCCGAGATTTGGAAAAAGATTTTGGCGCCCCGGCGCGACTGGTATTGAGCCCGGGCGTACCGCTCACGCACCCGCAGCCGCACGCGGTTGTCAAAGCCGCACACGCCGCGCATGTGCCGGTGTTGGGCGATGTTGAGCTATTTGCCGACGCGGTGCGCGCCATGGCTGAAAGCCCGCAAATCGTGGCTGTCACCGGCACCAATGGCAAATCGACAACCAGCGCGCTCATCGCGCATCTGCTTGCCGCTTGCGGGGCTGCGGTGCGGCTCGGTGGCAATATCGGCAATGCGGTGTTGGATCTCGATATGCCCGACCCGCATACGCAGACGGTTTATGTGCTTGAACTGTCATCCTATCAAATTGACTTGCTGACCACGCTCGCGCCGGATGTCGCTGTGCTGACAAATCTCAGCCCCGACCACCTCGACCGGCATGGCGATATGGACGGGTATATCGCCGCCAAAAGCCGGCTGTTCGATATGCTGGCACCGCACGCCACCGCGGTGATTGGCTGCGATGATGATGACAGCCGGAAAGTCGCCGATGCAGTGCACGCAACAGGCGCGCGCGTGACGCGCATTGCCGCGTCGCGTGAGGCAGATATTTTCTGGCGCGACGGCGCGCTCATGACCGCGCAGACGGCCTTTGCCGATCTCGCCAATGCGCCGGCCTTGCGCGGCGCGCATAACGGGCAAAACGCCGCTGCCGCTGCCGCCGTGTTGGGCGCGCTGGGCCACAACATAAACGCGCTTGAACAGGCCTTCGCAAGTTTTCCGGGGCTTGCCCATCGCCTGCAACCGATTGCCCGGCACGAAAATCTTATTTTCGTCAATGACAGCAAAGCGACAAATGCCGAGGCGACCCGCCACGCGCTGGCGGCCTATGACAATATTTACTGGATTGTCGGTGGGCGCGCCAAGGATGAAGGTCTGGCGGGGCTGGATGCGCTTTACAAAAATGTGCGCGCGGCCTTTCTCATTGGCGAGGCCGCCGAACGGTTTCAAAGCGTGCTTGAGGGGCATTTCGCTTGCCATAAAAGCGAGACGTTGGACAAAGCCGTTTGCGAGGCCGCCAACCGGGCGCGTGCGGACGCCGCACCTGCAACGGTTTTATTGTCGCCGGCGTGCGCGTCGTTTGACCAGTTTTCTGATTTTGAGGCGCGCGGCGAGGCTTTCTGTGCCGCCGTCGCCAAATGGCAATCCGCCCAGCCGCAATATGAGGGCGCTTCATGTTAAGATTTTTTGCCCGCACCGATAAAAGCCCGATCGCCCAATGGTGGTGGACAGTCGACCGCTGGCTGGTCGCTTCCGTGGTCATTTTAATCGGTCTTGGTTATCTCATGGCCTTTGCCGCCAGCCCGGCCGTGGCCCAGCATATCGGCAAGCCGATTTATTATTTTGCCAACAAGCAATTGGTGTTTCTCACGCTGGCGCTGGGTGTGTTTCTGGCCGTTTCCATGTTGAGCCCGCGTCTGGTGCGCTATCTCGCACTCGTCAGTTTCATCGCGGCGCTGGTCGGTGTTGTTGCAACATTATTTATCGGCACCTCGGCAAAGGGGGCAAGCCGCTGGTTGATGATTGCCGGGGTTTCGGTGCAGCCGTCGGAAATTCTCAAACCCGCCTTTGTGGTCGTGACGGCGCAATTATTTGCCTATCACAAGACCCGCTTTGACGGTTATGCGCTGATCTGTGCCTTTGCACTTTTGGTGCTGTGCTGCGTGTTGCTGGCCGGTCAGCCGGATATCGGGCAGTTGACGCTGATGGGGCTGGTGTGGATGTGCATGTATTTCCTCGCGGGCGGTTCGCTGCGCCTCTTGTCGGTGTTGGGCGTGTTGGGCATTGTCGTGGGCGGTTATCTTTATGCCACGCAACCTCATGTCACCAGTCGCGTCGACCGCTTCATCACCCCCTCAAGCGGTGACACTTATCAGGTCGACAAAGCCATGGATGCGATTAAATCCGGCGGCATTGTCGGTGTCGGGCCCGGCGATGGGCGCGTCAAATCGATTCTCCCCGATGCCCATTCGGACTATGTATTCGCGGTCGCTGCCGAAGAGGGCGGTTTGCTGATCGGCAGCTTTATCATTTGCGTGTTCGCCGCCATTGTCCTGCGCGCGTTGACGAGGCTGAAAACCGAGCGCGAACACTGGATCCAGCTTGCCGCTGCGGGCTTGACCTGTTTGTTCGGCTTGCAAGCCATCATCAATCTCGCCGTCAATCTCAATCTGATGCCGTCCAAGGGCATGACCCTGCCATTCATCTCTTATGGCGGTTCGTCGCTGCTCGCCTCGGCGCTCACCATGGGCATGCTGGTGGCGTTGTCACGCCGCCGATCGCACAGCCAGATGATGGCGCGCCCGATAAGCGGCGTAACGCTTCAGGCACAATTTGGAGGCCGCGCATGAACCAGAAGCAAAACACCCGCGGCGAAGTGGTGCTGCTCGCGGCTGGCGGCACGGGCGGGCATCTGTTTCCGGCCAGTGCGCTGGCCCGCCGCATGAAAGAAAAGGGCCATGATGTGCACCTGGCGACAGATGTGCGGGGTCTGAATTACCTGTCTCAAATTGAAGAAATGCCTGTTCACAAACTTGCGGCGGCGACGGTTTTCGGAGGTAAAATATGGCTCCTCCCCTGGCGTCTTGTAAAAATTGTATTCGCGCTTATTCAGGCGGTTCATCTGGTGTTGAAACTGAAGCCGTCCATTGTGGTCGGCTTTGGCGGATATCCGTCTTTTGCGCCGGCGCTGGCCGCACAATTACTGGGGCGGCAAGTATTGATCCACGAACAAAATGCCGTGCTGGGGCGCGCCAATCGTGTGTTGTGTCGTCTGGGCGCGCATCTGGCGACCACTTTTGGTGCTACGCGCGGCATATCAAAATCAACCCAATCGCGAACCCGAAAGGTCGGCAATCCGGTGCGTAACGACGTGCTGACGGCCGCGCGCGGCGGCTACCGATATCTCAATGCCTCGCGCCCGTTTGAACTGCTGATTTTCGGCGGCAGTCAGGGGGCCAGTGTTTTTGCCGATACGGTGCCTGCGGCGATCGGGGAATTGCCGGCGGATTTGAAGGCGCGCCTGCGCGTTGTCCATCAGGTGCGCCGCGTGGATATGGCACAAACGCTGGCGGCCTATGGCGAAATTGGTGTCTATGCCGAAATACGAGACTTTTTTGAAGACCTGCCCGCGCGCATGCGGCGCGCGCATCTGGTGATTTGCCGTGGCGGCGCCTCGACCGTGTGCGAACTTTCCCTGCTGGGCGCGCCGGCGATCATCGTGCCGTTGCCCGGCTCGCTCGACCAAGACCAAGCGCATAATGTTCGCGAGCTGAACGAAAAGGGTGGGGCGTGGATGGTCAATCAAAGCGAGTTCACGACCGAATGGCTGTCGGGCAAGCTGAACGAGTTGATGCTCAATATCGAACTTTTGAACGCGGCCTCGGCGCGGTCTTTGTCGCTGGCGCGCCCCGATGCCGATTTGCGGCTGTGTCGCTATGCGCTGTCGCTCATCAAAACTGAAAACGCTGCCGTCAGGGAGAAAAAGCAATGACGCAGACACCTGCCTCACCGCCGCGCACTCTGCGCCCCTTCGGGCGGGTGCACATTATCGGCATTGGCGGCATTGGCATGAGCGGCATTGCCGAGGTGATGCATGTCATGGGCTATGAGGTGCAGGGCAGCGATTTGAACGAAAACGCCAATACGCGAAGGCTTGCGGATATGGGAATTCCCATATTGATCGGCCATCGCGCAGAAAATATCGCCGGCGCGGGGGTTGTCACCGTATCCTCAGCGGTTGGCGATGATAATGCCGAAATGCAAGCGGCGCGCGCGCGACACATTCCGGTTGTCCGGCGCGCTGAAATGCTGGCCGAACTCATGCGCCTCAAGCCGTGTCTGACCGTGGCGGGCACGCATGGCAAAACAACCACAACCTCGCTGGCGGCCGCTGTGCTCGATGCTGCGGGGCTTGACCCGACCGTTATCAATGGTGGCATCATTAACGCCTATGGCACCAATGCGCGGCTTGGCTCGGGCGACTGGATGGTGGTCGAGGCCGATGAGAGCGACGGCACTTTTGTACGTTTGCCCGCGACAATGGGCATTGTCACCAATATCGACCCCGAACATTTGGAGCATTATGGCAGCTTCGACAACCTGCGCGACGCCTTTGTGCGCTACATGCAGAATATTCCGTTTTACGGAGCCGGGATTGTGTGTCTCGACCACCCCGAAGTGCAGGCGCTTGTGGGCAAGGTGCAAGACCGCCGGATTATCACTTACGGGTTCAACGAGCAGGCCGACATACAGGCGACGAATATTGCGACGCGCGGGCTGGCGCAGGAATTTGACATTATCTGCCGCGACCGACAGACCGGCACACAAAGCGTCATAGAAAATCTGCGTCTGCCCATGCCCGGAACATATAATTTGCAAAACGCGCTGGCGGCGATTGCCGCCGGACTGGAAGTGCGCGCAAAACCCGACCAGATCCGCACGGCGCTGTCTGGCTTTGCGGGCGTTAAGCGGCGCTTTACCCATATCGGCACGGTGCGCGATGTGGATGTATTTGACGATTACGCGCACCATCCGGTCGAAATTGCCGCTGTCTTGGGCAGCGCGCGCGCCGCCGCCAGCGGGCGTGTGATCGGTGTGGTGCAGCCGCATCGCTATACGCGGCTGCGCGATTTATTTGCCGATTTCTGTAGCTGCATGAACGGCGCTGACATGGTTTTCGTCCTGCCAGTTTTCACCGCCGGCGAGGCTCCCATTCAAGGCTTTGACGCCGATCATCTTGTCGAGGGCTTGCGCGCGCACGGGCATCGCCATGCCGTGGCCTTGGCCGATAATGACGCATTGGCGTCTGCGCTGGGCGAGGTTGTTGAAGCGGGTGACATTGTGGTGTGCATGGGCGCGGGCAACATCACGGCGATCGCCCATGAATTGCCGGCGCGTTTGGCGGAGGCGGCGGCATGAGCATAAACGCGCATAACCCGAAGCCGCAAAGCGCGGCTGTTCAACCTGCTGATCTGCCGGAAGTGCGTGGCAAATATATCGCCGCACAGTCGCTTGGCGACCTTACATGGTTTCGCGTTGGCGGTGCTGCCGATGTTGTTTATCTGCCTGCGGACGCTGATGATTTGAGTGCGTTTTTGAAAAACATCAATGCCGATATTCCCGTCTCGGTTTTGGGTGCCGGGTCCAACACACTGGCGCGCGATGGCGGCGTGCGGGGCGTGGTAATCCGCCTCGGGCGTGGCTTTGGTGACATCATGCGCGAGGGCGAAACGCAAATCCGTGCGGGCGCGGGCGCGCTGGATGTGCGGGTGGCGGCAATGGCCGGCGCGGCGGGACTTTCGGGGCTTGAATTTCTGAGCGGTATTCCCGGCAGCATTGGTGGCGCACTCGCGATGAATGCGGGCGCGTATGGCCGCGAAACGGGGGATGTGTTGGTGCGGGTCGAAGCGCTTGGTTTGGACGGGGAAAAACGCGAACTGACGCCGGACGCGCTCAATCTGAGTTACCGCACCAATGGCTATCGCGATCGGGTGATTTATACGGCAGCGATTTTTCGTGGCGTGCGGGCCGCGCCGGACACCATCAAGGCTGAAATGGATGCGATTGCCGAAAAGCGGGGCACCAGCCAGCCGATCAAATCGCGCACCGGCGGCAGCACGTTCAAAAATCCGGGCGGGGCCAATCCGGATGGGCCCAAGGCTTGGAAGCTCATTGACGCTGCCGGATGTCGGGGCTTGCGTGTCGGCGATGCACAAGTTTCCGAACTGCATTGTAATTTTCTCGTCAATCACGGCAATGCCAGTGCGGGTGATATTGAAACATTGGGCGAAACCGTGCGCCAGCGTGTGCTGGAAACCAGCGCCATCGAACTCGATTGGGAAATCCGACGGATCGGGGAGGTGGCCCATGGCGCATAAATCGCATGTCGCCGTGCTGCAAGGGGGCTGGTCGCCGGAGCGCGAGATCAGTCTTATTTCGGGTGAAAAATGTGCCGAGGCGTTGCGGCGCAGCGGTTATCAGGTCACGCAAATTGATGTCGGTCGCGACCTGGCGGCGCGGCTGACGGAACTTGCCCCCGATGTCTGCTTCAATGCGCTGCACGGGGTCGGTGGTGAAGACGGTGAAGTGCAGGGCCTATTGGAAATTTTGTCCATACCCTACACACATTCAGGCGTTCGCGCCTCCGCCTTGGCGATGGACAAACATTTGTCGAAAAAGATTTTCGCTGATGCCGGACTGCCGGTCGCGCCATCGCAGCTGATCATGCGCGGGTCGTGCACCGACCATCCGCTCGACCCGCCTTATGTCGTCAAGCCGGTCAATCAAGGCTCCAGCGTTGGTGTGCAAATCGTTCCCGAAGGCGCCAATGATGTGCCCGACACACTCACCGAAGCCGGATGGGGTTTTGATAATGCTGCCCTTGTCGAGGCTTATATTGCCGGGCGCGAACTGACCTGCGCGGTGCTTGAGGAGGCACCGACGGATGTCATGGAAATTGTGCCGACCAATGGCTTTTATGATTATCGCGCAAAATATGACGAGGGCGGTTCGGCACATATTTTACCGGCCGACATTCCCGCCGCGCTGTCGGGCGAAATACAGGCCGTCACGCTGATGGCCCACCGCGTGCTGGGATGCCGCGGTGTGACGCGCGCCGATTTCCGCTTCGACCCGGACGGGCCGACATTGGCGCTGCTTGAGATCAATACCCAGCCGGGCATGACGCCCTTGTCGCTTGTACCGGAAATGGCCGAGGCACGCGGCATGTCCTACGACAAATTGGTCAGCTGGATTTTGGAGGATGCCTCATGCCCAAGATGACAGCTAAGCCGATGAAACGCACCCGCAAAACAACCCCATCGCGCAGCCGGACGGCGTGGTCTTGGCGCGCAGCATTTGCGCCCATGCGTCGGCTGTTTTCGAGTTGGCGTGTGAGCCTTGGCGCATTGGCAAGTGTTACGGCTCTCGCGCTGGTCGGCGTTTTTACCTCCGAATTGACCCGCCCCGTGGCGGATTATATGCGCGACGGTTTCTTTCAGGCCAGCGCGGCGGCGGGCTTGCAGGTAAGTGATATTACGGTGGAAGGGCGTCGACGCACGCAGCGCGATGATTTGCTAGCGGTGACCCAAGTTGAAGCCGGCATGCCCATTTTGGGCATTGATTTGGACGCCATGCAGACGCGCATCAAAAAACTGCCTTGGATACATAATGTGACGGTGGTGCGCCGCTTGCCCGGCATTATTCACTTGCAGGTCAGTGAGCGCGAGCCATTCGCGCTTTACGATGAAGGCCGAAAAACCGCGCTGATCGACAAAAACGGCGATGTCATTACCCGCAAGCATCTGAAAGCCTTTGCACATTTGCCCGTACTTTCCGGTTCGGGCGCGCCCATTCGCGCGCAAGCCTTGATGGATTTACTGCTGGACTTTCCGGTTGTCCGCAACCGGCTGGTGGCCGCCGAGTGGATTGGCGGGCGGCGTTGGAGCTTGACTTTGGATCATGGCGGCGCGGTGCATCTGCCGGCCAAAAATGTGCAAAATGCGCTCCACCGCCTGATGGATCTGGAACGCGAGCGGCGCATTTTGGCGGTGGAAAATCAAAGCATTGATCTGCGCTTGCCCGACCGCATATTGCTGCGCCCAATCGGTGAGAGGTCGCGCGCGGCCCCTTCGCGTCCTAAACGGGAGGATCGCTCGTGACCCGCCCGATGAAGCAAAACCAGTTTGGCAGACACACGCCCGTGTCGATGCGCCGAGGTGCTGTCGCCGCGCTTGATATCGGCACCAATAAAGTTGCCTGCCTGATTGCCGAAATAGGCGAAGACAGTACGCCCAATCAAATAATGCGCGTTACAGGTTTCGGGCATCAAATATCGGCGGGCTTGCAGGCCGGACAGATTACCGACATGCGCGCCGCCGAGGACAGTTTGCGCGCCGCCGTGGACGCCGCCGAACGCATGGCCGGCGTTGAGGTGCGCGGCATTATAATCGGTGTGTCGGCGAACCGGATTTCCAGCCAGATTTGCGAGGCGCATGTGCCCTTGCACGGTCAAGCCGTCAACGCCGACCATATGGGACTTGCCTTGCGCCATGCGTGCGAAAAGTTCTGGTCGCAAGACCATGAAATTCTGCACGCCATTCCGGTGGCTTATTATGTTGATGACAGCGCGGTGATATCCGACCCCAGAGGTATGTTTGGTCAGGTCTTGCGCGTCACTTTGCATCTCATCAGCGCACCGGTGGGGCCGATTAGAAATTTGCTCGCTTGTGTCGAGCAATGCCATCTGGTGTGCGACAAACTCGTGGTCACACCTTACGCCAGTGCCCTGTCGACCCTGATGCAAGACGAGATCGACCTTGGCACGCTGCATCTTGATATGGGTGGGGGCACCACAAGTTTCACCATATTTTACGAAGGCGCGCCCGTGCACACAGGCGTGGTGCCGGTGGGCGGACACCACATCACCACCGACATTGCGCGCGGGTTGAACGTGGCGCTGCCCGTGGCGGAGCGTATCAAAACGCTCTATGGCAGCGCGCTGGCATCGTCCGACAGCGAGCGCGAACAGTTTGAACTGCCCACCCATAACGGCGAAGCACAAATGTTGCCGCGCAGCGATTTGACCAAAATCATTCGGCCGCGTTTGGAAGAAACCTTTGAAATGGTCGAGGCGCGGGTCGCCGGTTCGGGCATGGCGCATCTGGCGGGGCGGCGCGTGGTGCTAACGGGTGGCGCCTCGCAGCTTTCCGGTGTGCCGGAATTGGCGCACACAATTCTTGAGCGCCAGCCGCGTTTAGGCTTTCCCATGCGTCTATCAGGTTTGCCGGAAGCGGCGGCGGGCCCGTCTTTTGCAGCCTGTGCCGGGCTTTTGAATTATGCCGGGCGTCAACATGCCGACGCCGCACTTGTTTCTGAAAATGCCGCAGGGCCGATAGGCCGTCTGGCAGCTTGGCTGAGGAGGAACTTCTAATGCAACGCGAATTTGTATCAGCGTATGTAACTGGCCTAGGGCCACCGATGGCGGGCGATGAGAGCCCGTCGGGAGTATGCACCCCCTGGAAATTGGGCGCAGGGTCGCATGCTTTTTCAACTTTGACAAACGTGCCCAACACGAGCGCGTAGAAAAGGAGAACGCCATGAGTATTCATCTTACCGTTCCACCAAAAAGGGAACTTAAACCCCGTATTGTCGTGTTTGGCATCGGGGGCGCCGGCGGCAATGCGGTCAATAATATGGTGACCGCAGGGCTGGAAGGTGTCGATTTTGTAGTCGCAAATACCGACGCACAGTCACTTTCCGCCAGCCAAGCCGACCGTCGAATCCAGATGGGCAGCAAACTTACCGAAGGGTTGGGCGCCGGCTCAAACCCAGAAATCGGGCGTCAGGCTGCTGAAGAGTCGATGGCCGAGATCGTCGATATGCTGCAAGGCACGCACATGGCCTTTGTCACCGCCGGCATGGGCGGGGGCACGGGCACAGGTGCGGCACCCGTGATCGCGCGCGCGGCGCGTGAACTGGGTGTGTTGACCGTCGGTGTGGTGACCAAACCCTTCGATTTTGAAGGCATCCGACGCATGCGGTCTGCCAATGAGGGCATAAACGAACTGGCGAAGGAGGTGGATACGCTTATCATCATCCCGAACCAAAACCTGTTCCGCATTGCCAATGCCCAGACGACATTTGCCGAAGCCTTTGCCATGGCTGACGAGGTGCTTCATTCGGGCGTGTCCGGCATTACTGATCTGATGATCAAGCCGGGGCTCATCAATCTGGACTTTGCAGATGTCAAAACCATTATGGATGAAATGGGCAAAGCCATGATGGGCACAGGCGAAGCCGAAGGCGACAACCGTGCCATCGAAGCCGCCGAAGCCGCGATTGCCAATCCGCTGCTCGACGATGTGTCGATGAGCGGTGCCAATGGCTTGCTGATCAATATTTCCGGCGGCGAAGACATGACGCTTTACGAAGTCGACGAAGCGGCAAATCGCATCAAGGACGAGGTTGATGAAAACGCCAATATCATCATCGGCTCCACGTTCGACGATAATCTGAAAGGCATGGTGCGGGTTTCCGTTGTCGCTACGGGCATTGAAGCGGGGGCAAAATCCAAATTGCGCCCGGTGACGCGCGGTGAAGTGATCAATATGGGCCCGCAAATGCAGGACCATCCGCCAGCCGAGCCGCCTGTGGCGGAAGCTGCAACCGGCGAATTGCCCGCGTTTATGCAAAACGACGCCACGCCGCCGACGGTTGAAGAAGTCGTGGAGATCGAAGAGCCCGAAACCGTTGCAGAGGCACCGGAAATAGCCGATGAGCCCGATGATGGCGAGCTTCCCGGTTTCTTGCGGGAGCCGAAACTGGCACCGCGCCGCGAAGTGTCGAAGCGGTCGCGTTCGTTCCTTGATCGTGTGCTGGGAACAAACCGCCGCGCGCCAAAGGAAAAAGGCCATTTGGCCGGCGATCCGATTGAGGATTTGGAAACGCCAAATATGCAAGAGCGTGTGGAGCCGCGAGTTCAGGAAACGGGCGAAATGGTGGCCGTAGAAATCGATGATGCGTTGGCGTCAGATCTGCGTCCGGCGGCCATTCTCGATGTGCCCGAAGCCGCGCCCGATACGCCGGCTCCGCTGGTGGCCGAAGCGGCAAAGCCGATCGAACCGACGCTGGACCTCGACGAACCCGCCGCGCCGGCACCCGCCGTACAGGCCGAAATACCGGTTGCACCAACGCCGGAAATCTCGGTGAACACGGTGACGCCGGCCCCGGCCATGGTTGAACAGGCGCCTGTCGTGCAGACGCAAATGCAAACCGCGCCCAGCATGAGCACGTCCTATGAGGCCGAGCAACTGGACATTCCGGCATTCTTACGTCGGTAATAAATGTGATAAAAGCCCGGACAAGCGTCCGGGCTTTTATTCAACCTATTGATTTTGCTAATTTAAAAATATTTCAGAGCCGTAATATTAGGCAATAATCTGTTATTTGTACTTGGCGTCATGCTTTCGTAGAACAAAAACGTAAGAAAACATATTGACACCAAGGACGAACGCCTCATGGCACCACCCCCTGCCACGATTGCTCAAATTCATGAGCGCTTTCCGACGGTCGCTTTTGCCGGCGCATCGGACGGTCGGCAGTTTGATTCGCGCCAAACGACGCTGCGCGAGGCGGTTTCGTGCACGGGCATTGGTTTGCATTCGGGTGCCGAACTGAACATGCGGCTTTTACCAGCCGCGGCCAATACCGGCATTATTTTTGTCCGCACGGATATTGCCGACCGCGAGGAAGGCACAATTCCGGCTCTGTTCGGCAGTGTGTGTGATGTGACGCTGTCCACCAAAATTGGTAACAGCCACGGGCATGTGGTTGGAACGATTGAGCATTTACTGGCGGCGCTCGCCGGATTGCGGGTTGATAATATTATCGTCGAAATTGACGGGCCTGAAGTGCCGATCATGGATGGCAGCGCGCAGCCTTTTGTTGATTTGGTGCGCGGCGCCGGCCTGGTCGAATTGGAAGCTGCGCGTCGGGCGTTGCGCGTCAAAAAGCCCGTGCGGGTGACGCGAGGCGACAGCTATTGCGAATTGCTGCCAGAAAACGGATGTGTTTTCGAAGCGGAGATTGACTTTCAAAGCAGCGCCATCGGGCGTCAGGCATATCAGCTTGACCTGATGGCCGATAAATTTGACACCCATGTCGCTGGCGCGCGCACGTTTTGTATGCTGCATCAGGTTGAGGCCATGCACAGCGCCGGGCTTGCCTTGGGCGGGTCTATCGAAAACGCCATTTTGGTTGATGGCGATGTGGTTATGAACGAAGAGGGTTTGCGCTCGCCGCAGGAGTTTGTGCAACATAAGCTTCTGGACGCGATTGGCGATCTGTACCTGCTTGGTTTGCCCATGATCGGGCATTATCGTGGCTATAAATCAGGCCATGCGCTGCATAATAAATTGCTGCATGCTCTGTTCCTTGAGGCCGACGCTTTTGAATTGGTGAGCCTGTCCGACACGGATAATATTCTGGCCGCCGAATAAGCGCGTCTTTTCCCGCATCTGTCTATGGCATCCTTTATCCCAATGCTGTAAAACAATGGCGCATTAGGTCTTTTGGGTCGTGGGGCGCTATTTCAATATGACGTGGAAACAATCTTTAACCGTGTTGGCTTTGTGTGGCGTGCTGGCGGCGTGTGGCGCGTCGGATCCGGAAGTCGCTGAATATATCGAGCGCCCCGTTGAGCAAATTTACAATGAAGCGTTTGACGAGTTGGAACGCGGCAATTTCATTAATGCAGCACTGCAATTTGACGAGGTTGAACGCCAGCATCCCTATTCGATCTGGGCGCGCCGGGCCATGGTTATGGCGGCCTATACCTATTATCTACAAAACAAATATGACGAAGCGATCCTTACCGGAACGCGGTTTCTCGCGCTCTATCCGGGCAATAAGCGCGCGGCATATGTTTATTATCTGATTGCCTTGTGCCAATACGAACGCATTTCCGATGTGAAGCGCGATCAGTTGATTACCGAACTCGCCCAGCAAGCGCTTATCGAGGTGATCCGGCGTTTCCCCGACACGGATTATGCGCGCGATGCGGTTTTGAAACTCGACCTGACAAGTGACCATCTCGCGGGCAAGGAAATGGATGTGGGCCGATATTATCTCAAACGCGGCCATTATGTTGCCGCCTCGGTCAGATTTTCAAATGTCATCAAAAACTTCCCGCGCACCTCGCATGTGCCGGAGGCGTTGCACCGCCTGACAGAGGTCTATCTGTCGCTCGGCGTCGAAAACGAGGCGCAAAATGCCGCCGCGGTGCTGGGCTATAATTTTCCCAACAGCCGGTGGTATGAAGACAGCTATGCGTTTCTGGTCGAACGCCAACTCACCCCAAAGGCAGACCCTTCTTCCTGGATTAGCAGGGCTCTCGACAAGGTCTTTTAGGGGCCGCGAATGCTGCTATCACTGTCGATACGCGACATTGTTCTCATCGATAAGCTCGATCTCGATTGGCACGGCAATCTGTGTACGCTGACCGGCGAGACAGGAGCCGGAAAATCCATTTTGCTGGATGCGCTGGGGCTAGCCTTGGGTGCGCGCGGCGATGCGGGGCTGGTGCGTAGCGGCGCCGGGCAGGGTAGCGTAACGGCGGTGTTTGACATTTCAAAAAATGAACCCGTGCAAGCCGTGTTGAATGAAAACGGTCTGGCGGCCGGCGCCGATGTGAACGAACTGATTTTACGACGCATTCAGACCGCCGACGGACGCAGCCGGGCGTTTTGCAATGATGCACCTGTCAGTGTCGGCTTGCTGTCGCAACTGGGCAGCGTGCTGGTTGAAATTCACGGGCAGAACGAAAGCCAAGCGCTAACCGATGCCCGCACCCAGCGTCGCCTGCTCGACCAATTTGCCGGGATTGAAGATGATGTGCGGGCGCTGGGCGACCTGCACAGCGCCAAAATGCAGCTTGAAAAAAGGCTGGCGGCGCATCGCGATGCTTTTGCGCGCGCGGCGCAAGAAGCCGATTATCTCACCAATGCCGTCGCGGAACTGGAAACGCTCGACGCTCAATCCGGCGAGGAGGAAAACCTCGCCGACCAGCGCACCTTGTTGATGAACGCTGAAAAAATCGCCGTCGATCTTGATGAGGCGCGCAAATTTTTGGCCGGCGATACTGGCGTGGAAACTGCGCTCAACGGCGCGTTGCGTCGGCTGGAAAAGGCAGCACCTGAAGCCGCGGGGAAACTCGATGCTGCAGTGAACGCGCTTGACCGCGCGCTGATTGAGGCTGCTGAAGCGCGCGAGGCGGTGCAGGCGGCGGCGGGGGAAATTCAGCACGATCCGGCCGAACTGGCGCGCGTCGAAGACAGATTGTTTGCTTTGCGCGCGGCGGCCCGCAAACACAATGTGGGTTGCAACGACCTGCCGGATGTTTTGGCCCAGCTTGCCCAGCAGCTAACCGATATTGACGGCGGTGCCGACCGGTTGGCGGAGATGGAGCTTGCTTATGAGGCAGCAAAAACTGCTTATAGCGACGCCGCGCGGCGTGTATCTGCGGCGCGTCTTGCGGCGGCGGGTGAACTGGATCGCTGCGTCAACAGTGAGCTTGCGCCGTTGAAGTTGGATGGCGGGCGCTTTGAAACACGCGTCGAAGTGGGCGATGTGGCCGAGGGCGGTGCAGATGGCATTGACCGGGTCTCGTTTGAAGCATCGACAAATCCGGGCATGGCGCCCGGTCCCATTGCGCGCATTGCCTCGGGCGGCGAGTTGGCGCGGTTTATGCTGGCCTTGAAGGTCAGCCTCGCTGGCAGCGGTCAGATCGGCACGCTGATTTTCGATGAGGTTGATGCCGGCGTGGGCGGTGCGGTCGCGGAGGCGGTAGGGGTGCGTTTGCATAAGCTGGCAGAACTCGGGCAAGTGCTTGTGGTAACCCACTCGCCGCAGGTCGCTGCGCGCGGTGATTTTCACTGGAAAGTATCGAAGACAACCGAATTGGCGGCAACAGTGACGCGCGTGAACCCGCTGGATGCCGAGGCACGCCTTGAAGAGGTGGCGCGTATGCTGTCGGGGGCAAATGTGACGTCGGAAGCGCGCGCGGCGGCGGACAAATTGCTCGAGGCGGAGGCCAAATGAGCCGCGCTCAATCTGTCGCCGATTTGACCCGCGCCGAAGCGGCCGACGAGCTTGACGCGCTGGCCCGCGAGATTGCCGCCCATGATGCCGCCTATTATCAAGACGATGCACCCATCATCACCGATGCCGAATATGACGCGCTGCGCCAGCGCAATCTGGATATTGAGGCGCGCTTTCCCGACCTGAAGCGAGATGACAGCCCGTCTGAACGGGTCGGCGCCGCCCCTGTTCAGGGCTTTGCCAAGGTAACCCACGCGGTCGCCATGTTGTCGCTCGCCAATGCGTTTGATGGCGCGGATGTGGATGATTTCATCCAGCGTGTGCGTAAATTCCTGACCTTGGATGCGGGTCAGGACCTGAAGCTGACCTCCGAACCTAAAATTGACGGGCTTTCAGCTTCTTTGCGTTATGAAAACGGTGTGCTGGTGCGCGGCGCCACGCGCGGCGACGGCCGCGTCGGTGAAAATATCACCGAAAATCTGAAAACCGTGTCGGGCATTCCCCATAAACTCCCCGACGGAGTACCGGAGATTGTCGAAGTCCGCGGTGAGGTCTATATGAGCGCGTCGGATTTTACCGCCCTCAATGATCGCCAGAAAGCGGCTGGCAAATCTGAATTTGCCAATCCTCGCAACGCGGCAGCGGGCAGCCTGCGCCAGCTTGACCCTGCCATTACCGCGACCCGGCCCTTGCGGTTCTTCGCCTATGCGTGGGGCGAGATGTCCGACCTGCCCGCGCAAACGCAATCCGGCATGGTCGCGTTGTTTGCCGCTTGGGGGTTCGACGTAAATAGCGACTTTCGCGTGTGTGACGGCACGGATGACCTGCTGGCGCATTGGCGGGATATTGAGGCGCGTCGGGCGCGGCTGGGATATGATGTCGACGGCATGGTCTATAAGGTTGATGCGCTGGATTACCAAAACCGTTTGGGGTTTGTATCGCGCGCACCGCGCTGGGCCATCGCGCATAAATTTCCTGCCGAGCAGGCGACCACCGTGTTGCTCGATATCGACATTCAGGTCGGGCGCACGGGTGCATTGACGCCGGTGGCAAAATTGCAGGAGGTCACGGTCGGTGGCGTGCGCGTGAGCAATGCGACGCTGCACAATGCCGATGAAATCGCGCGCAAGGATATTCGTATTGGCGACACGGTGGTCGTGCAGCGCGCGGGCGATGTGATACCCCAAATTGTGCGCGTGGAAACCGATGCCCGCCGGCCGGACGTACAGCGCTTTACGTTTCCGACGCATTGTCCGGTTTGCGGCTCGCCAACGGCGCGCGATCTGCGCGAGGACGGTGAGGCCGATATTGTCATTCGCTGCACGGGCGGGCTGTCGTGTTCGGCACAAGTACGCGAGCGGCTCAAGCATTTTGTGTCGCGGCCCGCGCTCGATATTGAGGGGCTGGGCAATAAGCAGATCGAGGATTTATGGGCGGCGGGTCTGGTGCGTATGCCGGATGATATTTTCATGCTGCGTGCGCGCTATGGCGATAACCCACCCGATTTCTGGCGGTACACATCCGGTGCGCGTGAAAAGATCGGGACATTGAAAGACAGCGTCGTCAAACTGTTCGATGCGATCGACCAGCGCCGCGATGTCGCGCTCGACCGGTTTATTTTCGGCCTTGGTATTCGCCATGTCGGCGAAACCACGGCGCGCATTTTGGCGCGGCACTTCAAAACATTGGAAGGTTTTCAAGCCGGCGGGGCAGCATTGGCGCAAGAGGACGCAGAAACACGCGAGGGTCTTGAGGCGATTGACGGCGTCGGCACAACGCTGATCTTGGCGTTGCAGCAGTTTTTTGCAGCAGCCGAAAACCGCGCCATATTGGACGCGCTGGTGGCCGCCGGCGTTTCGCCAAGCCCGGTGGGTGAGGCTGAAACATCGGGCGCGCTGGCGGGAAAAACCATTGTATTTACCGGCACGCTGGAAACCGTGTCGCGCGCCGAGGCCAAGGTGCGCGCTGAAATGCTCGGCGCGCGGGTTGCCGGATCGGTATCCGCGAAGACAGATATTGTCGTTGCAGGCCCCGGGGCGGGGTCAAAACGCAAAAAAGCCGAAGAATTGGGTCTCACCATTTTGGATGAGAAGGGCTGGTTGAAACTTTCAGAGCAGACCTCAGAGCAGACCTAAGCGCCGCGCGCGTTGCACTTTTCGTTCGGGTTCAGGTTTTTTTCGACCGATGATTTCGGGCTGCCTGAACTTCGGCATTGCGCGCGGGTTGGCGCGGCGCGTCAGGCGGTTTTTCTTCCG
>MDTB01189474.1_pt1 | contig 22913 bp, 22 predicted proteins | sample 811161 | NCBI WGS metagenome assembly MDTB01 (sample SAMN05326650, study PRJNA326480) | marine metagenome | isolation source: seawater | place: Mediterranean Sea | collected 2009
CAGTAGACTGCATTAAAATCGATACAGTTAAGCCGCCTAAGGGCAGTGAGTATGATTGCGGCCTAACGTCAAACAATACTCAGAAAAAAATGCTTGTTCCAAGGTTTACTATAGATATGTCAGAATGTATGTACTGCAATTTATGTGTCCATCCTTGCCCTGAAGAATGCATTTATATGGTAGGAGGTCCAAATGAAGAAAAGCATAACATGGACTATGAGTTCAGTAAATATACAAAGGATGGCCTTATTTTTGAGTTTGCCGAAACATCAGACCAAGATCTCCTTGATATTGGAGCTGAAACATACTTAGAAAAAAAGAATGATGTAGTAAATAAAAGAGATGAAGGTACACGGCTTGAAGGGCTTGTTGCAGAGCTTGAGAAAGCTAAGTTAGAGGAAGAGCAGGCCAAAGATAAAAGCGATTCTTTCGAAGATAAAGATGAAGCTGAGGTAGGTCTTTCATTAAGCATATTCATAGACGTAGAAGATAAAATGACTAGAGGTATTGCTAAAAAAGCGTTTGTTTCAGCTGAAAGAAACAAGTTGGATCAGGAAGGCATTGCTAAGTCCGTTGAATCTGCTGTTGATTCTTATGGAAAGCTTACTGATGACATTAAACAAGCGATTTCATCAATTAGAGCTTACGTGCCTGATGCCAAGCCTGAAAAAGCAACTAATCAACAGGATTCAGAAATTGAAACGCCACCTGTTAAAGATTCTTTAGAAGTGACCCCTGTAAAAGCAGAGGTTCTTTTTAGCATAAAAGAACTTGATGTTATTGAAGATAAAGTGGTCAGAGGTATTGCCAAGAAAGCCTATATGAAGGCAAAAAGAGAAAAGCTTTTTTCTGACTCTGCTGCTGTCATGATCTTGAAGTCAATTGAAGAAAATGGAAAACTTACTGACACCATTAAGCTGGCTGTGGAAAAATTAAATATTTCAAGCAACTCGTCATCTTCAGTCATTTTAGATGACAAATCTTCTTCAGCTTCAGATTCTATTAAAGAAGAGCCAGTAAAAGCAAAAGAGCTTTTTAGTATAAAGGAGTTGGATGTTATTGATGATAAAGTAGTTAGAGGCATTGCCAAGAAAGCTTATATGAAGGCAAAAAGAGAGAAACTTTTTTCTGATGGTGCCTTTGACTTGATTTTAAAGTCACTTGATGAAAATGAAAAGCTAACTGATGATATTAAGGCAGTTATTGAAGGATTGAAGTAGTATATGGCAGGAAACTTATTATTTGCAGCGCTATCAAGTGTAGTTGTAGCCTCAGCACTTTGGGTTGTTGTATCTAAAAATCTAATACATGCTGCCGTATCTTTGCTCATCACATTGTTTGGAATCGCAGGTCTGTATGTTTTTCTATATGCAGATTTTATTGCAGCTACTCAAATTATGGTATATGTTGGAGGTATTCTAGTTTTGATTATCTTTGGTGTTATGCTTACGAATAAGATAGACAGACCTTCAATAGCAACGAGCAGCAGAAATCAATTAATTGGAATGTTTGTTTCTACTTTGATTTTTGCATTTCAAATGGCAGTAATATTCAAAACAAATTGGAAGACGTCTGAATCCCTTGATTCGAGTGAAGAAACTGTAAGGCAGATTGGAGAATTGCTTCTTACTACCTATCTACTCCCATTTGAGATTGCCTCAGTTCTTCTTCTTTCAGCTCTTGTCGGCGCAGCCCTTCTATCTAGAAAAGAACCTATTAAATCTTCTTACGTTGATTCAAATAAAAGTAAAGTTGTGGATACAGCGAATGAATAGTCTTCAAGCATACCTATCTATAGCCTCAATACTTTTTTCCCTTGGAGTATTTGCTATTATTACAAGAAAAAATGCAGTCGCTATTTTGATGGGTGTAGAGCTTGTACTAAATGCAGCTAATATAAATTTTATTGCATTTAACAGATTCTCAGGATTAAACAATCTCGACGGTCAAGTGTTTAGTATCTTTGTCATTGTTCTTGCTGCTGCTGAGGCAGCTGTAGCTCTTGCTATTATTATTAATTTATTTAAAAACTACGACACAGTAAATATTGATGAAGCTAATAAATTAAAAGGATGATGCTTAAGGCTCTTTACATATTATTTATTCCATTGATATCTTTTTTATATCAAATATTTTTTGGAAAAAAATTAAAAGAAAAAACACCATACGTATCACTTTTTTTAATTTTTACTACTCTTTTAGCATCTCTTTCAATACTCTTTTCTAAATTGCATAATAAACCACCAGACTTTGAAAGTATTTCATGGCTTTCGACTGGTAGTTTTAAGATAGATCTTGGAATTTATATTGATGGAATAACGGGAATTATGCTTGTTGTTGTATCGCTGATTTCCTTTCTTGTCCACCTCTATTCAATAGAGTACATGAAAGGTGATTCTAGATATTCTCGTTATTTTGCATTCCTCGGTCTTTTCACTTTTTCAATGAATGGAATAGTTCTATCTGACAGCCTGATGATGATGTATATTTTTTGGGAGCTGGTAGGTCTCAGTTCATTCTTGCTTATAGGTTTTTGGTTTGAGAAGAAGTCTGCGGCCAATGCAAGTAAGAAAGCATTTCTTACGAATAGAGTAGGAGATATTGGAATGTTTATTGGCATAATGATATTATTCTTCGCAACAGGATCATTTAATATTGAAACTATTGGAGAAAGTATAAAATCCGGAGCTTTTTCTTCAAATATGTGGCTGTTGACATTGGCAGGCTTATTGGTTTTTATGGGAGCAGTAGGCAAGTCAGCTCAATTTCCTTTGCATATATGGCTTCCTGATGCAATGGAGGGGCCAACGCCTGTAAGCGCGCTTATCCATGCGGCTACAATGGTTGCAGCTGGTGTTTATATGACAGTTAGAATATTTGCTTTTTTAACTCCAGGCGCCCTTGAAATTATTGCTGCGATTGGTGCTATAACTGCTCTAATGGCATCAATTATTGCAATAACTCAAAATGATATAAAGAGAGTATTAGCTTACTCTACAGTCAGCCAGCTAGGATACATGATTATGTCACTTGGAGTAGGGGCTTATGCCGCTTCATTTTTTCATCTTACAACGCATGCCATGTTCAAGGCTTGCCTTTTTTTAGCAAGCGGATCCGTGATACATTCAATGCATCATTCTCTCCATGAACTTGGAGACCACTCAACAGACCCTCAAGACATGAGGAACATGGGCGGCCTTAAAAATAAAATGCCTATAACTTATTTTTCTATGGTAGTGGCCACTTTAGCAATTTCTGGTGTTCCTATATTTTCAGGTTTCTTATCAAAAGATGCAATTTTAGCTGGAACACTTAGCTACTATTATGCCAATCATGGCTGGACATGGTTCTTAGTTTTAGCTGGTTTTGGATCAGCGGCTATAACCGCATTTTATATGTTTAGATTGATTTTTATGACATTCCATGGAAAGCCTAAAAACGAGAAAATTTACACACATATTCATGAATCGCCATTATTCATGACCTTTCCACTTATATTGTTATCATTATTAAGTTTTGCATTAGTATTTACTTTTCCAAGTTTTAACCCAATAGATTACCACGGCTGGTTTTATGATACAATCGGTTATGCTAAAAACTATGCTGGTCTTGATATGAAGATTGTTGCAGATGGTATACATCATGCTCATTATGAGGCAATGTTTCTTTCTTTGTTTGTGGCTACACTAGGGATTTTTGCATCAGTTTTATTTTATCTCTTTAAGAAGATCGATCCTGACAGGGTTATGCTAGCGCTTAATTCTTTAGGCCTTTACAGTCTATCTTTCAATAAATTCTATATTGATGAAATTTATTCTGCTCTAATCTATAGGCCATTTATGTGGTGGTCTTCTATCGCATCTAAAATTGATTGGAATCTATATGATCAAAGATTTATTGATGGCTTGGGATGGCTTACATTGAAAATTTCTGATAAATCAGGAAAAGCTGACTATAATTGGCTTGATCAGAAAGTGGTAGATGGAGCTGCAAGGATAACTGATTTTTTTGGAAAAAAACTTCGAGCGACTCAAAGTGGAGTAATACAAAACTATGTTCTAGGTGGAATGCTTGGGGTTATACTTATTATAATTATTATTCAGCAACTATAAGGAAAAAATATGCATTCTACAATTTTAACACTTTTAATATTTATACCCGTTATGGGTGCAGTTTCAATTGTAGCTGCACGATCTTTCAGGGCCAAGGATTCTTCTCATGCTGATAGTAGGTTAATTGCTCTAATTACAACTGGGGTTCAGTTAATCTTAAGCCTTTGGCTTTATATGAGCTTTGATCCTACTGTCTCTATATCAGAATCTCCGTTTACGGTTCAGGTCCCTTGGATCAGTTCTTTTAATATTGAATATTTTGTTGGTGTTGACGGATTAAGCATGCCTATGGTTCTTTTAACTGCCTTACTTTCATTTCTTTGTATTCTATGTAGTTGGAATATAAATAAACAGCCAATGGGTTATTTTTCTCTATTTCTTTTGCTTGATGCTGGGATGATGGGAGTCTTCCTGTCATTAGATTTTTTCTTATTTTATATTTTTTGGGAAGTGATGTTGCTCCCAATGTATTTCCTTATAGGGATATGGGGAGGACCACTTAGAATATACGCTGCTATAAAGTTTTTCTTGTACACGCTGTTTGGATCGGTTTTTATGCTCCTTGCCATGATTGCTCTTTACTTCTACAGCGAGCCAAACACTTTCAATTTAATTACTTTAATTCAAACCGCATCTTCAATTGATGCAGTTGTATGGGGTTTTAATGTTAAATATCTAATTTGGATTGGCTTGTTTATTGGTTTTGCAATAAAAGTTCCAGTTTTTCCATTTCACACATGGCTTCCTCTGGCTCACGTAGAAGCGCCAACAGCTATATCTGTAATTCTAGCAGGAGTTTTGTTAAAGATGGGAACATATGGCCTTCTAAGAATAAGCTACCCTTTGCTTCCTGGGGAGGTCGCTAGTTTTGCTATGATCCTTGCTATATTGGGGGTTATAAATATTCTTTGGGGCGCAGTAAACGCTATCGCACAGATAGATATGAAGAAGATGATTGCTTATTCATCAGTAAGCCATATGGGTTATGTTTTGCTTGGAATGGCCTCAGTTGTAAGTACCAGCACTTCTGGAGCTCAAGCTGGACTTAATGGCGCTGTAATGCAAATGTTTAATCACGGAACTATTACGGCTATGCTTTTTATGCTTGTAGGTGTTCTGTACGATCAAGCTCATCATAGATGGATTATGTATCCTGATGACTACAAAGATAAAGATCTGGCTGGTAAGCCTGGATTCGGTGGCATAGGTACGAAAATGCCTGTATTTACTGCATTTGTTGCTTTTGCTTTCTTTGCAGGTTTAGGCTTGCCAGCACTATCAGGTTTTATAAGTGAGGCTATGTGTTTTATTGGTGGTTTTAGTGCTTTTAGAACCATTACTGTAATTGGAACGCTAGGAATTCTTTTAAATGCTGTTTATTTTCTAAGAGCTTATGCTCGAGTATTTCTCGGCCCTTTTAATGAAAAATACTCAAGTCTAGTTGACATTAATTTTAGAGAAGTTGGAATGATTTTACCTCTCGCTATAATAACTCTTGTTCTTGGAGTCTACCCAAAACCATTGATATCCATGATAAGCACTTCTGTAAATGGGATTATTGATATAATCCAAAAGGTTCTTTGATGATTCTATCTAACCTTAATAGCTTAATTTGGTACTTACCTGAGTTAACGCTTCTGCTTACATCAATAGCTGTTTTGATTTTTGACTTATTTGGAAGGCTTAGACCTTACAATGCATATTTACCTTATGTTGGATTAATTCTTTCAGGAATCTTTCTATTTATCATGGGGCCTAGCTATGAGATCTTATTTGAGGGAATGATTGTTAATGATTCTTTTTCATATTTTTTTAAATGTATTTTTCTAGTTTCAGCTTTTATGATAATCCTCCTTTCATCAAATACTGAAAAAATCAAAAATGTCAATAACTCTGAGTATAATATGATGCTTATAATAATTACCATAGGCTTATTTTTGATGTGTTCAGCAAATAATCTTGTTATTGTATACATTGGAGTTGAATTGGTTAGCTTGCCATCTTACATATTATCCGGTATACTAAAAAATGATGAAAAATCAAATGAGGCCTCATTGAAGTATGTGATTTTTGGTTCTTTTGCTTCAGGCCTTATGCTATTTGGAATTAGCTGGCTTTATGGTCTAGCTGGTTCTACAGATTTTTCAATTATTCATCGTGAACTATTAGTGAATAGCAACCCTATGATGATATACTTAACGATACTTTTAATCATGGCAGGTTTTGGTTATAAAATCTCTATGGCACCGTTTCACTACTGGACGCCTGATGTATATGAAGGCTCACCAACTCCTGTAACAGCGTTCTTTTCCGTTGCACCTAAGGCTGCTGGTATAGCTTTGATTTTAAGATTTATTTATTCGATATTCACTGTAAAAGGGTCTTTTGGGAATACAGAGTTTATTCAATCAATTTCATGGCCTCAGATTATGGCCATTATTTCTGCTGTAACAATGACAATGGGGAATTTATTGGCGATTCAGCAATCAAATGTTAAGAGGATGTTGGCTTATTCAAGTATAGCTCACGTTGGCTATATGCTTATGGCTTTTACAGTTCTTTCTTCTGATGCAATTTTGGCTGTATTGCTTTATGTGTTTATATATTTTTTCATGAACCTAGCAGCTTTCTTTTTCATTGTAGATGTTTCTAATAATACCGGAACATCCAAGTTGTCTGATTATAAAGGCTACGCATCAATTGCGCCAATCTCATCAGCTTTTATGGTAATAACTTTAGTTTCTCTAGCAGGCCTTCCCCCAATGTCAGGGTTTATAGGTAAGTTCTATCTGTTTTCTGTTCTTTTTCGTGAATCAAGCTTCTATTGGCTTGCTGTGATTGGCATTCTAAATAGCGTTGTGTCTCTATATTATTATTTTCTAATAGTCAAAAATATGTACCTAGAAAAACCTAGTGAGAAATTGAAACCATTAAAACCTAATAAAGCCATACTTTATTCCTTGATTATCTTCAGTTCTCAAAATTTGTTATTTTACCTATACTGGACACCTTTAGTCGAATACTTCAAAAGGATTGTGTCATGAGCACAGTAAAAAAAGTTTCAGTATCCAAGACCCATGCAATAATGAACCAGCTGGTTCTTCCAAATGATACTAATACGCTTGGAAATCTTCATGGTGGTAGAGTTATGTATCTTATGGATATATGTGCAGCAATGTCAGCCTATAGGCTGTCAAGATCACCTGTTGTAACAGCATCTGTAGATCGCTTAGATTTTTTATCTCCAGCTCAACTTGGAGATATGCTTATACTTAGATCATCTGTTAATTATACTGGAAAAACAAGTATGGAGGTCGGTGTTCGCATAGAATCTGAAAACCCTCAAACTGGCTATATCAATCATACTGCTACTGCATATATGACTTTTGTGGCACTTGATGATCGCAATAAGCCAACTTCGGTTCCACTTATAAGGCCTGAAACAGAAGATGAAATTCGACGATTTGAAGAGGCTAAAATTAGACACAAATTAAATAAACAAAGGATTGCGGACTAGATTGAAATTTAAAATTAAAAAAGGTTTAGATCTTAATATCAAAGGTTTCCCTGTAAGCGATATCAAGGAAGTAGACTTGCCTTCTGAGGCATGTCTTGATCCTAGAATATTTAAAGGAATCAAGCCAAAATTAACAGTTAAAGTTGGTGATAGTATTGAGATAGGAGGTCAACTCTTCTTTGATAAAAATAATCCCAGCTGTAAGTTTGTATCACAACACTCAGGTAAAATTAAAGATATTAAGTTTGGGAAGAGGAGAGTAATAGAGAATATTATAATTGCAACAGATGGATTTAATAAATTAAAAGATAATGATTTTAATTTTGGCACACGCAATCCATCAAAGATCAGAGAAATTTTACTTGAAACAGGTATGTGGACGTATTTCAGGCAGAGGCCGTTTTCAAAGATTCCAGACTCCACTTCATCGCCTAAGGCGCTATTTATATCAACAATGTCTACTGCTCCCAATTCATTTGATCCTATAATTGCATTAGAAGAGCGATCTAAAGATTTTGTCAAAGGTGTAAATGTGCTTTCAAAGATGCTTGATGTGAAAATTCACATTTGCTCCTCAATAGAGGATGAGGGTAAGTTTAATTTCGGAAACTCAAATGTAGATCTTCACCAGTTTGATGGCCCGCATCCTTCAGGAAACGTAGGCGTTCATATACATAAAATTGATCCAATAAAAGATAAAAATGATATAGCATGGTATATAAACCCTCAAGATGTTGCTGATATAGGAAGTTTTTTTAATTCGAATGGCATGTTATACAATAAAAGATATATAGCTGTGTCTGGTGAAGGCTTAGATAATCCTTCTTATTCAGCTGTATACAAAGACACTCCTGTTCACAATATACTTTCTCTATTCAAGGTTGATGAAAAGTCAACTATTGTGTCTGGTGATATTCTTAGTGGCTTTACTATTGAATCTGGCTTCTCAATGTCGAGGTACCACGATACTCTTACCTTATGCTTAAATGAGGTGGAGAGGAAGTTTTTAGGCTGGCTAGATCCTGGTTTTAAAGCCCTTACTTCATCTCGAACTTTTGTATCCTCGATTATTCCAAATTTAGAATTTAGCTCTACTATGGCATTAAATGGAAGTAGACGATCAATTATTCCATTTGGTTTCTGGGAAGAGGTTCTTCCACTTGAAATTTTGCCAACTTTTTTAATTAAGAGCATACTAGCTAAGGATGTTGAAGAAATGGAAGAGCTTGGAATATATGAATGTGATCCTGAAGATTTTGCTTTGTGCTCATTTGTATGCCAATCTAAGCTTGAAGTCTCTAGCATTATTGAGGAAGGTCTTGTTTTTATCGAGGATAACTCTTAATGAATTTTTTAAGAAATATATTGGACAAAGCAGAATCATATTTTTCAAAAGGCAGTAAATATGAGAAATTTTGGCCACTTTTTGATGCCCCTGATACTTTTCTATTCTCTACTAATAAAATAACTAAAAAGGCACCATTTCTAAGAGATCAAATCGATTTAAAAAGGAGCATGTTCTTTGTTGTACTAGCTCTCATACCATGCCTATGCTTTGGTGTTTATAATGTTGGACTGCAAAATAAAATATCTTCTGGAATTCCATTTTCAGATGCTATAAGCCTTCCACTTTATGACCTTTTAATGATAGGGCTTTTATCCGTAGTTCCTCTATATATTGTTACATTTACAGTTGGGGGAATATGTGAAGCTATTTTTTCAGTTGTTAGAGGTCATGAGATTAATGAAGGTTTTTTAGTTACAGGCATGCTCATACCACTTGTTATGCCTGCATCTCTTCCTTTATGGATGGTTGCAGCCTCAACGGTTTTTGGTGTTGTTATAGGTAAAGAAATTTTTGGCGGCACTGGTTACAATGTATTCAATCCTGCGCTTCTTGCAAGGTCTTTCGTTTTCTTTGCATATCCAGGCCAGATTTCAGGTGATAGAGTATGGACTTTTGATGCTGTTTCAGGTGCTACTCCCTTGCTTGCGGTGTCTTCAAATAATTCTTCAGACAGCTATATGGATGCATTGGTAAACAGTTCTACAGGACATATATATACATGGTCAGATATGTTTATTGGTTTTATTCCTGGTTCAATTGGTGAAACAAGTACACTTATGGTGCTAATAGGTGCATCATTTTTACTGCTAACTGGCTTGATTAATTTCAGAACAGTATCAGGAGTAATGATTGGCATGATATTAACATCGTATTTAATGAATATACTTGGAAGTTCTTCTAATTCTTCTAATTTAATGCTATTTCTACCTTGGTATTACCATTTAGTGATGGGTGGGTTTGCATTTGGTATGATTTTCATGGCAACAGAGCCTGTCACAAGCGCGCACACAAATACAGGTAGGTGGATATATGGAATGTTGATAGGTGTTATGTGTATACTAATTCGCTGTATAAATCCTGCATACCCTGAAGGAATGATGCTTGGAATATTATTCGCAAATGCCCTGGCGCCATTAATAGATTACTACGTTGTAAAGTCTCACAAGAAAAAGAGGATGAAGCGTTTTGCATAGTGATTCATATATATATAAATTTATGATTTTGATAACATTGATTTCGAGTCTTGTTCTTTCTTTTGCTTACACTTCACTAAAAACAATTCAAGATTTAAATGTTGTTGTAGATAAACAAAAAAATGTTCTTAAATCACTTGGCATCAATTCATCTTCAATGAACTCTGAAGAAATACAACAAAAATATCTAGATACAGTTAAAGAAATTGTAGTTGATATTAACGGTGATATAGTTGAAACTATTAATCATGTTGATTTGATATTGAAAGAAGATGGAAAAACCGGGGAATCCATATACAAAGCCAATGATACAAGGTACCTCCCAATCTACAAGTCATCTGATTCATATGTAATACCTATTTCAGGTAAGGGCCTTTGGTCAACTCTTTTTGGGTTTTTTGCACTAGAATTAGATATGAATACAGTAAAAGGTATAACCTTTTTTAAACATAAAGAAACACCAGGGCTTGGTGGGGAAGTGGATAAAGAGTGGTTCCAAGATAACTTTAAAGGCAAGAAAATATTTAATGATTTAGGAGTGCTAGTTGGTATTGATATACTTAAAGGCATAACTGTTGATGATATCAATGAAGACAAGAGAATTCATTCTGTTGATGGAATTAGCGGTGCAACTGTAACTAGTGTAGGTTTGAAAAACTTTTTGTTATCTGATTTAAATTTGTATAAAAATTTCATTGAAAATGTAAAAAAACAATGAGTTCAAATTATAACAAAATACTTAGAGATCCTCTAGTAGATAATAATCCTATTACAATGCAAGTTCTTGGTATATGTTCAGCCCTTGCTGTGACTGTTAAGGTTGAATATTCCATTGTGATGACAATTGCTGTTATGTTTGTGCTTTCAATATCAAATTTAACTGTATCATTGATTAGATCTTTTATTCCTTCGAAAGTAAGAATTATTGTAATGATGTGCATCATCGCAACTCTAGCAACTCTTGCTGATGAGTTTTTAAAGGCCTATATGTATGATGTTAGCAAGCAGCTTAGTGTTTTTATTGGTTTGATTATAACTAATTGTATAGTTATGGGAAGGGCTGAAGCATTTGCAATGAGCAACAAACCTTTTCCAGCCTTTCTTGATGGACTATCAAATGCATTAGGTTATGGAATTATTCTTATTTTAGTCTCAATCTTTAGGGAAATTTTCGGCAGTGGAACACTTCTCGGCTTTTCTGTAATTCCTCTAAGTGTTTATGATGGCGGGTATATAAATAACGGATTAATGCTTTTAGCTCCAGGAGCCTTTATTGTACTTGGCTTAATTATTTGGGTGCAAAGAACATTTACTAACTTTGAAGAAGACGCATAATGGAGCATTATCTTAGTATAGCATTAAAGGCTATTTTTATTGAAAATATTCTTTTAGCATATTTTCTTGGAATGTGTTCTTTTCTTGCAATCTCTAAGAATATTGAAAGTTCATTGGGTCTTGGATTTGCTGTTATATTTGTTAATTCTATAACAGTGCCGCTAAATTGGTTGATTTTTAATTTTCTATTGATGGATGGAGCCCTAAGCTGGGTTCCGTTTATAGACCTTAGTGGAATTAGTTTAGATTTTTTAAAATTTATCACATTCATAGCAACAATCGCTGCAGCAGTTCAGTTGGTAGAGATGATATTAGATAAATTTTCACCTAAACTGTACAATGCTTTGGGAATTTTTCTTCCATTAATTACTGTAAATTGTGCTATTTTAGGCTCTTCGTTGCTAATGAATGAAAGATCTTTGACTTTCTCAGAATCTACTGTCTATGGATTTAGTTCAGGTTTAGGCTGGATGCTTGCAATCATGACTATGGCTGCAATAAGGCAAAGACTTAAATATTCAGATATACCAAGTGGATTAAAAGGCTTAGGAATCACCATGATTTTAACTGGTTTAATATCAATTGCTTATTTATCTTTTTCAGGAATTCAATTATGATTGAAAATAGCAGTATTTATGTAATTTCTTCTTTATTAGTATTTAGCTCAATAATAATTTTTCTATCTTTTATTTTAAATTTAGCATCGAAAAAATTACTTCCTCAAGGAGATGTGAATATTACTGTTAACAATAAGGATAAAATTACGGTAAAGCCAGGGTCAACTTTGCTTTCAGTACTTTCAGATCAAAGTATCTTCCTTCCCTCAGCATGTGGTGGTGGAGGTACATGCGCAATGTGCAAGTGCCAAGTTAACAGTGGAGGGGGAGACATACTGCCAACGGAGTTAAACCATATCAATAGATCTGAAGCTCAAAATAATTGGAGATTATCTTGCCAGGTAAAAGTTAGAAGAGATATGGACATAAAAGTTCCAGATGAAATCTTTAATATTCAAAAGTGGGAGTGTACAGTAGCCTCAAATGATAACGTGGCTACTTTTATTAAAGAGCTTGTGCTTGACCTGCCTGAGGGTCAAAACTTAAATTTTGAATCAGGTGGATATATACAGATTTATATACCAAAGTATGATTTAGACTACAAGAATTTTGATATTGAAAATCAGTACAGAGAGGATTGGGATAAGTTTAGCATGTGGGATCTTAAGTCAAAAAATAAAGAAGAAGTTTTTAGGGCTTATTCAATGGCGAATCATCCAGCTGAAGGTAACAAGATTATGCTGAATGTGAGAATTGCACATCCACCTCCAAGGAAGTGGGATGCCCCACCAGGTGTAGCTTCTTCCTATATTTTCAACCTCAAGAAAGGCGATAAGGTGACTATTTCAGGTCCCTATGGAGAATTCTTCATAAAGGAGACTCAAAGAGAAATGATTTATATAGGAGGTGGAGCTGGTATGGCACCAATGAGGTCTCACTTGTTTCACCTGTTTGATACTTTAAGCACTAGCCGCAAAGTTTCTTTTTGGTACGGAGCTAGGAGTGTTAGAGAAATGTTCTATGATGAAGAGTTTAAAAAAATTCAAAAAGATTTTAAAAATTTTAAATATCAAGTAGCTCTTTCTGATCCATTGGATATTGATAAATGGGATGGTCCAACAGGCTTCATTCATCAAGTTTTACTTGATAAGTATCTGTCTAAGCATGATGACCCTACAGAAGTTGAATATTATCTTTGTGGGCCTCCCATGATGATAGATGCAGTCAAATCAATGCTTTATGATTTAGGCGTTGAGGATGAAATGATAGCTTTTGATAGTTTTGGGTAGATTTAAAAGCTTTTCTATACTTTTAGTTGTTTTTATACTTTCTTGTTCATTCAAGTCCGATCTTTCCCAATTCCAAGGTAAGACTATGGGCACAACATATAATGTTAAAGTTTACGATCACACATTTAACCCCTCAGTTGAAAAGGAATCTATTGACAGTCTTCTCCTTTATCTAAATTCTATACTCTCTACATATATTTCTACCAGTGAAATATCCTTATTAAATAAAAATAGAAGTAATGAAGAAATTCAAGTTTCAAAGATTCTATTTGAAAATATTGAACAGGCATATAGAATTTATGAAGAATCTTTAGGCATGTATGATGTAACTATTTATCCACTTGTAGAGTTATGGGGTTTTGGGGAAAATAAAAATATAGATAAAGTGCCATCTGAAAAAATAATAAACATGAATAGAAAGCAAGTAGGTATGAATAAAATACAAATTAATAAAGAAAATAAATCAATACGAAAATTAAATCCTTTGATAGGTATCGATTTAAGCTCAATAGCAAAAGGATATGCAGTAGATTATATTTCAAATTATCTTACTTCTGAAGGCTATTTAAACCACATGGTTGAAATAGGAGGTGAGATTAGGTGTAAAGGTTTAAAGAAAGGAAAAAAATGGACTGTAGCTATAGTGGATCCAATTACCAAATCATTTGTCGATACACTCTATTTGACAGATCAGTCTGTAGCAACTTCTGGCAATTATAACAATTTTTATAATATAAGGGGTGAAATCTATACACATATAATAAACCCCTTAACTGGCTATCCAATTAAGGATACTCCATTAAGTGTAACGGTAGTATCAAATAAATGTAGTACAGCAGATGGCTACGCAACGGCATTAATGACTTTAGGCTTAAATGGAATAAATTTAATTAATAATGTAATTGAAACTGAGTGCATGCTTATGATAGAAAATGAAGGAACCTATAATTATTTTTTTTCAAATAATTTTAAAAATAAGTATTAGCAATGAGTTACAAGCATATTAAATGTATTTTGTTTGACATGGATGGAACAGTTTTAAATTCTGAGCCACTATTTGATAAAGCTCAACTATTACTTCTTAACGAATATGGAGTTAAAGCCTCAACCAAAGACCTGAATGAGTTTAGAGGAATGTCAAATATAAATTTTTATTCTAAATTCACTAAAAAATTTATGATTTCTGAAGATATTGAAACTTTACGATCAAAACTTAGAAATTACCTTCATAAAGCAATGAAAACTCAACTATTTTTTATTGATGGTTTTGAATATTTTTATAAAACAGTAATTAAAAAGGGCATTTATAAGGTTGGGCTTGTTACAAATACAACTAGATTAACATATGCTGAAATTCAAAAAAATATAAATATTGATAATTACTTTAGTTATGTAATTACAGTATCTGAGGCACATGCGCCTAAACCATCTCCCGCGCCATATCTTCAGGCAATGAAATATTTTAATTTGAATCCCTCTGAAACTATTATTGTTGAAGATTCTAAGGTTGGACTTATATCGGCTGTCAATACGAAGGCACATGTATTTGGAATAAAAACTACGCTTAATACAGCACAGATAAAAAGTATAGACAAAAAAATTGTACCTGTAGATTCATATGTTGATTTGGAAAATTTTTTAAAAAATTAATAAGTTTTTTCAGAAGTATTTGCACATTTAAATTTATCTAGCAAGGAGCACTGGCAAGGATTGTCTTTATCATTCAACTTATTACAAGTTTTGGTAATCTCTTTATTGAAAAGGAATGTGCCCATGCTAAAAAGTGACATGAATAAAATTAGTGCTATAAGTGTTAAAATAAATGTCATAATATTATATCTAATTCATTACTAAAAAATCGATATATGATAACGAAATTTACAATATTTATCTTTCTTTTAGGGGATCTATTTGCAGCAGGAGATGTAGCCTTGAGCGGTCAAGATCTTAGTCTGTTTTGGTTTCTGCCATTCCTTGGTATTTTGTTTTCTATTGCTATTCTACCACTTATAAGCCCATATTTTTGGCATAAGAATTATGGAAAAGTTTCGTTTTTTTGGTTGTTGATTTTTACGATATTTTTCTTTTTAACATTTGGATATAACACTGCATCTTTTTATTTCATAGAGGTAATCGTCGGAGAGTTTATTCCATTTGTTGTCTTGCTTTTATCTTTATTTGTTGTTACTGGTGGAATATGTATTAGAGGAACGTTTAAGCCAACCCCTTTAAATAACTTAAAGCTAATGGTTCTTGGCACAAGTATTGCCAGCTGGATGGGTACTACAGGTGCAGCCATGCTCTTAGTTCGGCCGCTAATTAATGCAAATTATATTCGAAAATTCAATGTTCATATTTTTGTGTTTTTTATTTTTTTGGTTGCAAATATTGGCGGCTCTTTGACTCCTCTTGGGGACCCGCCTCTTTTTTTAGGTTTCTTAAAGGGTATTAGTTTCTTTTGGCCCACAGTTAACTTATTTCTTCCTATGCTTGTCGCTTCAATTATTTTACTAATTGTTTTTTATGTATTAGATATTTACTACTACAAAAAAGAACCTTTTTCTGTCAAAAAGACTAGCCCTAATGAAAGGTTGTCTATAATTGGGTATAAAAATTTTATTTATCTAGTAATGATAGTTATGACAGTTGTAGTTAGCGGTCTATGGAACGCAGATAGGCAGATTGAATCAAATTGGGCTATTTCGTTGAAAGGTCATTGTATACTAACAAAGGGTGGTCTATTTCAAATCATATCTCTTTCAATTATTTCAATTATTTCATACAAATCTACATCAAAAGAAATTTTAGATTTAAATGCATTTAACTGGGAGCCAATTTTAGAAGTATCAAAACTATTTATTACTATATTTATTACAATGATTCCTATAATCGCAATTTTAAAAGCTGGAAACGAAGGCTCTTTAGGGTTTATAGTAAGCCTTGTTAGAGAAGGCGATGTTTTTTACGACAGGATGTTTTTTTGGATTACAGGGATTTTGTCCGGCTTCCTGGATAATGCTCCAACATATTTAGTGTTTCTAAATACTGCTCTTAGCAAATTTCAGGACACCTCTTTAGGTCTAGATATGCTAATGTCTACCTATAAAAGCACTTTAAAAGCTATTAGTCTTGGAGCTGTATTTTTTGGAGCGTTAACCTACATTGGGAATGCCCCAAATTTTATGATTCAATCCATAGTTGAGCATAGACAGATTAAAATGCCTAGTTTCTTTGGCTATCTTAAATGGAGCATCATTATATTGCTTCCTACCTTTTTAATAATCACAGTAATATTTTTTTGAGGGAAAAGATGTATAAAATAATTATTTTACCAATTGACCTAAGCTCCACTTTTAAAAAACCTATGCTTTTAGCTATAGAGCTCGCAGAAAAATTTTCTTCAAAAATTATTGTGTTAAATGTTTTAGAGGAATATTTAGATAGTGATCAGTCAATCATGTCAAGGGTTAGCCTTGATTCAATTAATGCTGATATAGAAAAAGAATCATCTAAAAATACAATCTTAATTAAAAATCGATTCTCTGAAATTTTAGATAGTAATTTGGATATTGAGATAGAAGTTAAAACTGGTGAAGCTGCAGATTGTATTTTGGATTTAGCATCAGATTTAAATGCAGATACTATTATTATGGGAAGTAATGGTAAAGATGATATCTCTGATTTTTTTATGGGGACCACTTCTTCAAAGGTTTTAGAAAATTCAACTATCCCTGTTTTAGTGGTTCCAAATACTGATTAGATTGTATATTATTTATCGATAATATCTTATAATTTTATGAACATTAACAGGTTTACAGAAAAATGGGAAAAGTTAGATAAATATATTTCTAATTCTTCGCAGATTTTACTGGGCACGCATATCAACCCAGATGGGGATGGCTTGGGAGCTTGTCTTGGTATGTACTACTACTTGAAATCAATTGATAAAAACTGTAAAATTATAAATGAATCTGGTCGTCCTGAAAAGCTATCAATGTTAGGCCCAGAATCAGAGATTGAAATGTATAAAGCCTCACATGATGAATGGCTTGATTCTGTCGATTTAGTTATACTTTTTGATATTGGGGATTATGCTAGACTTGGAGCTTTTGGCCAGGATGTTATCAGGCGAGAAAAAACAGTATCTATCGATCACCATCCTATGAAAGACCAAGGTCCCATTGATCTGGCTGTAATTGATACAAGCTCTCCCGCAGCCGGATACATGGTTTGGAAGTTTTTTGAATATTTGGATCTCAATTCAGTGCCTTTGCCCTTAAATATATCAAAAGCGCTATATATATCATTAGTTTCTGATACAGGAAGGTTTAAGTATCAATCTACTAATTCAGAAACTCACAAAATGGCTTCTCACTTGCTTGAAAGTAATTTTAATGTCTATGATATACACAGACCTTTATACGAAGAGCAGGATTTTATTTATTTAAAACTTCTTTCAAAAGTAATTGATTCACTCAATGTATCTAATAACTTCAAAGTTGTTTTCACTATTATAACACCTTCTATGTTAAATGATATTGGTGCAGATCCATCGCATGTTGATGGAATTACTGAGTATATAAGAAATATTGAAAATGTAGAGATATCATTTATGATCTATCAAAAAGACTCTTCAATGATTAGGATTAATTTCAGATCTAGTGGTATTTATAATGTTGATGATATAGCATCATCTTTTGGTGGAGGTGGGCATAAGTTTGCCTCTGGTGCAACCATTGAAGGTTCATCGATTAAATCAATCAAGGATTCAATTATAGATCAAATAAATAAGAAAATTCCAGGAGAAATTGATGTCGATAAAGAGTGATATTTGGATTGAAAAAATGTCTAATGAGTGCAATATGATATCTCCTTTTTGTACAGAAAATATTTCTAAAGAAGTTATTTCATACGGACTCTCTTCTTATGGTTACGATATAAGGGTATCTGATGAATATAAAATATTTACCAATATCAATAACAGGGTTGTAGATCCTAAAAAGTTTGATGATAAATCTTTTGTAGATTACAAAGGAGAAGTGTGTATAGTACCTCCAAACAGCTTCGCATTAGCAAGGAGCATAGAGTATTTCAAAATACCTAGAAATGTACTTACAATTTGCCTGGGAAAATCTACTTATGCCAGGTGTGGCATAATTGTCAATGTAACACCTTTTGAGCCTGAGTGGGAGGGTTATGTTACATTAGAGATAAGCAATACAACACCATTGCCAGCTAAAATTTATTCAAATGAAGGTCTATGCCAGGTTTTATTCTTTGAGTCTGATGAACATTGTAGGGTTTCTTATAAAGATAAAAAAGGTAAATATCAGGGTCAGGAAGGTATAACTTTACCAAAAATTATCGATAAATGAAAATTATAATAGCTAAAGATGCTGGGTATTGTTTTGGAGTTAGGGATGCTGTTAATATGGCCTATGATGCAGCGGAAAAATTCGGTGAAGTTTACATGCTGGGGGATATCGTGCATAATGAGAATGTAGTTGATGATCTTGCTAAAGCTGGTGCAAAGGTAGTTGAGAAACTCGATGATATTCCCCCAAATAGTTCAGTTCTTTTCCGGGCACATGGCACTAAAAACAATATTTGGTCTGATGCCGAAAAAAAAGGTTTTAATATAATAGATGCAACCTGTCCATTGGTTCATGAAATACATCATGAAGTTAAAAAACTTGAAGAAGAAGGTAGAAAAATTATCGTTATTGGTGATCATGGCCATGATGAAGTTGTAGCAATAGCGGATCAGGTTCAATCCCCTGTAGTGGTTTCATCAAAACAGGAAGCTAACGATCTTAGAAAAATAAAGAAAGCTGGTGTTGTCAGTCAAAGCACTCAGATGATTGAAAATGTTCAAGAAATTGTTAATGTTTTAATGACTAAAGTTTTCGATCTCAGATTTGTGAATACTATTTGTTATCCAACAAAGAGGAATCATGAGCAGATTAAAGTTTTATCTGAAACGTCTGATGTTATGATCATTATAGGGTCATTTACAAGTGCCAATTCTAAAAGATTAACTGAATTGTCAAAACAGAGAAACAAGAATTCTTATCAGGTGACATCTTCTGATGATATTGATGTGGAATGGTTTAGAGATTGCAAAACAGTAGGAATTAGTGCGGGTGCATCAACGCCTGACTATCTGATTGATCAAGTAAAAGATAAAATTAATAAAATATCAGAGGTTAAATAATGAAGAAAAATACATTTGAATTAAAGGTTAATTTGGCGGAAATGCTTAAAGGTGGAGTTATTATGGACGTAACGACGCCAGAGCAAGCTATTATAGCTGAAAATGCTGGCGCTGTATCTGTAATGGCACTAGAGAGAATCCCAGCTGATATACGCAAAGAAGGTGGCATATCAAGAATGTCGAATCCCAACTTAATTAAAGATATTCAATCATCTGTATCAATACCTGTAATGGCGAAATGTAGAATTGGCCATTTTGCTGAAGCTCAAATTTTAGAATCATTAAAAGTTGATTTTATCGATGAGAGCGAAGTCCTTACTCCTGCTGACAATGAAAACCATATTTATAAACATGATTTTAAGGCGCCTTTTGTATGTGGTGCTAGAGATTTAGGCGAAGCCTTAAGGCGGATATCTGAAGGAGCTGCAATGATAAGAACAAAAGGAGAAGCGGGGTCTGGTAATATTGTTGAGGCTGTAAGGCATATGAGAGCTATTGTATCTCAGATTAATAATCTTAAAAAGGCTAGAAAAGAAGAATTCCCTAAGATTGCTAAATTACTGAATGCACCTTTGCATCTTATCGAGCAAGTTTCAAAAATAGGAAGATTACCAGTTCCAAATTTTAGCGCAGGTGGCATTGCTACACCAGCAGACGCCTCATTAATGATGCAACTTGGAGCTCAGTCCCTATTTGTAGGTTCTGGAATATTTAAAAGTGAAGATCCTGAAGAGAGAGCGGTTGCAATTGTAGAAGCAACAGCAAATTATAAGAATCCTTCAAAATTGGCTGAAGTTTCTGGTGGTTTGAAGTCTGCAATGGAGGGTATTGATATTGATGAGCTTCCTAAGGAGAAATTACTACAGTATAGAGGGAATTAAAATGGTTCTTGGTGTTTTATCTTTACAGGGCGACTATGAACTTCATGTAGGGCAACTGAAGAGTCTGAATGTAGATACTATAAAAGTTAAGACATCAAACGACCTCATTAACATTGATGGCCTTATTATACCTGGCGGCGAATCTACAACTATATCACTTTTAATTGACAAATTAAATTTAAGAAAAGCATTGGAGGAATATTGTTCTAAAAAATGTGTTTTTGGTACATGTGCAGGTTTGATTATGATTTCGAATATTAAGGACAAAATTGTAAAACCATTAAATTTGATATCTTTTGACCTTGAAAGGAATGCTTACGGAAGACAAATAGATTCTTTCACTAAGTATATTGATTTGGAGTTTGACAGAACCAGTAAATTTGTTGCTAATTTTATTAGAGCTCCTAAGATTAAGTCATTAAATGATGATGACACTGAAGTCCTAGCATATGATGGAAATACCCCCATTTTGGTGAAAAGAGGCAATTTATTAGGTAGTTCTTTTCATCCTGAAATCGGAAATGACAATAGAATACATAAATATTTTTTAAAAATGATTAATAATGAAAAAGTATAAACTTTTAGATAAGATAGATTCACCTGAAGATATAAAAAGCTTAAATGTTAACTCGCTCGGCCGTCTCTCTCAAGAGGTATGTGATTTTATAGATGAGGTTATTAAGAAGACTGGTGGCCACTACTCTTCTCCTTTAGGTGTTGTAGATCTTACAATTGCGCTACACTATGTATATAACTCTCCTAAGGATAAAATCTTGTGGGATGTAGGTCATCAGGCCTATTCGCACAAAATTCTTACAGGAAGAAGAGAAGAGTTTAAGAGAATAAGAAATAAAGGAGGGATTAGCGGCTTTTTGAAAATTAGCGAAAGTCCTCATGATGCATTTGGCGCTGGCCATGCAAGTACCTCAATTTCTGCTGCACTTGGATTTGCTCACTCAAGAGACAAATTGAAGCAGAACAGTAAAGTTGTAGCTGTAATAGGTGATGGTGCGCTTACTGGCGGCTTGGCGTACGAGGGGATTAATAATTTGGGTTACCATAAGACCCAAATGACAATAATTTTAAATGATAATTCCATGTCAATATCCAAGAGTGTTGGCGCTTTATCGCACTACCTTACAAAAGTTATCACCAATCCAACTTATAACAAAATTAGGAACGATATTTGGGATCTATCTGGCAAAGTTCCCGTGATATCTAAACAGTTAAGAAAGTTTTTAAGGAAAACTGAAGAAGGCTTAAAAGGCTATTTAACTCCAGGAGCATTATTTGAAGATTTAGGATTAAGATATATAGGTCCAATTGATGGCCATAATTTAGAAGAACTTATTCAAGTTTTAAATTCGATAAGAGAAATGAATACTCCAGTTATATTACATGTATACACAAAGAAGGGTAGAGGAGTCGAAAAGGCTGAAAATAATTCTCTTAAATACTATAGTCTATCAGGGGCTCAGGGCAAAAATATCTCCTCTACTCCAAGTTATTCTTCTGTTTTAGGATCCTCATTAAGTGAAATTGCAAAAAATGATTCTAATATTGTTGCTGTGACAGCTGCTATGGAAGTTGGAACAGGTTTAAGTACTTTTACAGATAAAAATCCTGAAAAATATATTGATGTAGGTATAGCTGAAGAGCATGCTGTTACTTATGCAGCTGGCCTAGCGGCTTCAGGGATGAAGCCTGTAGTATGCCTATATTCAACTTTTCTTCAAAGGGCTTATGATAATGTATTTCATGATGTATCATTGCAGAATTTACCCGTAATTTTTTGTTTAGATCGTGCGGGCCTAGTTGGCCCGGATGGGCCAACACATCATGGTATTTATGATATATCTCTATTTAGAAATCTTCCTAACGTTGTTTTGTCTGCCCCTAAAGATGGAAATGAATTGAAATCTTTATTGCTAACTGCTGTTAAATCTAATAAAATATTTTTTATTCGATACCCAAAAGGCTCTTGTATTAAATATAGCAATGATTCTTCAGAAAAGCTCAATATTGGCAGTTGGGAGAAGTTAAATGATGGAAAAAATATAGCCCTCTTATGCATTGGTAGTATGGTTAATCAAGCTCAGGAATCTATTGATATATTTAAATCTAAGAATATACCCGTTCCAACTATTGTTAACTGTAGATTTATTAAGCCATTTGACAGTAAGTTACTTAAAGAAATTGCAATTACTCATAAATGTATAATTACTTTTGAAGAGGCTGCAGTTTCTGGTGGTTTCGGAACATCTATTTTAGAGTATTGTAATTCAATTGACTTAGATATAAAAATTATAAATGTTGGTGTGCCTGATGAGTACGTTGAGCATGCAAAAAGATCTGAACAGCTTTCAGATTTAGGCCTTGATTCTATTGGTATTTTCAATAAGGTTGAAAAGGTTTTCTATAGCGATGAAAAATAATAATAAAAAAAAATGGGAAGAAAGGTTAAAGA
>MDTB01210195.1_pt1 | contig 22912 bp, 17 predicted proteins | sample 811161 | NCBI WGS metagenome assembly MDTB01 (sample SAMN05326650, study PRJNA326480) | marine metagenome | isolation source: seawater | place: Mediterranean Sea | collected 2009
GAGGTTTTTCTTTCAACTCAAAAAGCGAGATTGATATGCGTATGGGTTTAAATAAAATTTCTGCACAAGAAGTCTTAAATAATTTTAGCTTAAAAACATTAAATGATATTATTAAATATTTAGGTGAAGAAAAAGAAAGTTATCGAATTTCAAAAAATATAATTAGGGAAAGAAAAATTAAGAAAATCTCATCTACACCTGACCTTTTAAGTATTATAAACAAAAGTAAAAAAAAAGATTTTAAAAAAAAAATTAATATTTCTACTCAGACGTTTCAAGCAATTAGAATTTTTGTTAACAAGGAGTTCACAGAACTAATAAATGGCCTAATAACAGCAACCCAAGCAATTAAAGCTGGTGGAAAAATTGTAGTTATTTCTTTTCATTCAATTGAAGATAAAATAGTAAAATTTTTCTTTAGCAATTATTCAAAAAATAAGTCTCGTTCTTCAAGGTATTATCCTGATTTTAACGATGTAAAACCTTTATTTGAGAACTACAAAAATAAAATAATAAGGCCCAATGAAAGAGAACTTCAAATTAATAATCAATCACGATCTGCTAAACTACGATTTGCTACAAGAAGTAAAGATAATTTTATTTATCCAAAAGAATTCGTTAAAAAATTTCAGCATTATATTGATTTGGAGAAAAGAAATGCTTAATAAGTCTTTACTAGTCTCTTTGAGTATTTTTCTTGCTCTGATGATTTTTACATCAACAATTAAACACAAAACAAGAAGTCTCGAAAAAAATATTAACGAAATTAATAAAGAAGTTGTAATTTTAAAAAAACATTTAAAAGATGAGGAAACCGACTTTATTTACCTTTCCAGCCCAGCTCAACTCACAAAATACTCAGAAATCCTTGGTACAAAGAATTATTATCCATACGATCCTTCAAGAATCTTTGAGTCAATAGATGAATTTACAATTCAGTCTTCAAAAGAAACTAGGTTAATAAAAAAGGCTTTAAATGAAAAAAGAGAATAACGAAAAAAAAAACCAAAAAAGTTTTTATTTTCAAGAATATGATCATCATACTATCAATAAAACTCAAAACAATAAATTGACGATTGACCTAGATAGAGTTTATTTATTATTTTTTGTTTTTTTTTGTTTAATATTCATTTTTGCTACTAAAATATTTTTTATTTCTCTTAAAAATCAAGACTCAAAGAACTATCTTAAAAATTATCAAATTTTTAAAACCAACAGAAATGATATTGTAGATAGAAATGGATCCCCTATAGCTAGAAATATCCAAGTCTACCATGCAGCAATAAAACCCAATATAATTAAAGATAAAAAAAAATTTTTAATAAAAATTAAATTACTTTATCCTGAATTAGATTATCCGAAGATTGCAGCTAATCTAAAAAAAAATAAATATTTTTATTTAAAAAAAAATATTTCTGAAGAAGAGAGAAACAAACTTTGGTCTTTAGGTGAAAAAGGCTTATTATTTGAGACTACACAGACCAGAGTATATCCACATAAGAATTTATTTAGTCACGTTATAGGTCAAATAGATGGAAATAATACAGGTATTTCTGGTTTAGAAAAATCTTATGATAAAGAATTAAAATCTGGTAAGGGACCAATAAAGATGACTGTGGACACAAACATTCAATATTTAATAAGAGAAGAACTAATAAAATTTGAAAAAGTTTTTAATAACATTGGCAGCGCCTCAATTTTAATGGAAATAGATAGCGGCAATATAATTTCTATGGTTTCATTACCTGACTTTGATATTAATAAACGAGAAACTATTGACGATACTAATTATATAAATAGAGCAACAAAAGGTGTATATGAACTCGGATCTGTTTTTAAAACCTTTACTTTAGCTGGAGCATTAAATGAAGGAATTGTAGAAACCAATACTGAATTTAAAAACCTTCCAAAAAAAATAACTTGCGCAGGTAGATCTATAGGAGAGTACGACGATAAAATTTCATCCAACCTTACCGCCGAACAAATTTTAATAAGATCAGGAAATATAGGTTCGGTTAGAATTGCACAGAAAATTGGTATTGAAAAGATGAGAGGGTTTTTACAAAATATTGGTATATTAAATAAAATAAAATTTGATATAGATGAAATAGGTGAACCTTTACCATTTAGATGGGGAAAATGTAAATTAGCTACAGCATCTTTTGGCCACGGGATCACAACAACTCTACTCCAGCTAGCAAAAGGTTATTCAATAATATCGAATGGTGGCTTAAATGTAGAACCCACGCTAATTAAAAAAGAAAATAATGATGAGAAAAAAACTAGAATTTTAAAAAAAGAAGTATCAGAAAAAATAAATCCAATTTTAAGAAAAATTGTTTCCACAAAAGAGGGCACTGCCAATTTTGCAAATATAGATGGGTATGATGTCGGAGGTAAAACTGGTACTGCTCAAAAATCATTTAATGGTACTTATTCAAATAGTAAAATTAATACTTTTGTCGCCATTTTCCCTATTTCAAAACCTAAATATATTTTAATAGTACTTTTAGATGAACCAAAACCAAGCAAAGATTATATTTATGAATATAGAGACGGCAGCGGGTGGAAATACAAGGGAACCCCATATAATACTGCAGGATGGACATCAGTAGAAATTGCCGGCAAAATTATAGAAAAAATTGGACCTATTTTAGCCATAAATAAAATTGATTTTTACGACAAACATGTTGTTAAAAAATCTAATTAGCAATCTCAAACCTGAAGTTGCTGCAATCAAAATTAAAAATATTAGTTTTGATAGCAGGAATGTAAAAAAAGGAGACCTATTTATTTCTATCAAAGGAGATAAATATGATGGTCATGACTATATTGATAAAGCAATTTTAAAAGGTGCAAAAGTAGTAATTCACTCAAGTAAAATAAAAAAAAATAAAAAAATAAAATTTTTAAAGTTTCAAGATACAAAAGCAATTCTGGCTAAGTTAAGTACAAATTACTATAAAAATAAACCAAAAAATATAATTGCTGTAACAGGTACTAACGGAAAAACTTCGGTTTCAGATTTTTTTTATCAAATTTTTAGTTTACAAAATATCAAATCAGGCTTTATAGGAACATTAGGTTTTAGAAAAGATAATTTGCTTAAGGAAAGAAATCTAACAACATTAGACTCATTAACATTAAATAAAGATCTTAATGATATGAAAAAAAGCGGTATTGATAATGTTATTATCGAAGCTTCTAGTCATGGATTAAAACAAAAAAGGCTTAACTTCATAAAAATTAAGTCAGGTATTTTTACTAACCTAAGTCACGATCATTTGGATTATCATAGAAATATGAAAAATTATTTAAATTCTAAACTTTTGCTCTTCAAAAATATTTTAGAAAAAAAAAGTACAGTAATTACTGATACTGACATCCAGCAGTATAAAAAAATAAAAAAAATTCAAAAAAAAAGGAAATTGAAAATTCTTACTATAGGATCAAAAAGTAATAAATTTAGAATTTTGGATCATAAAATTTATAAAAACTTTCAGTTCCTAGAAATAAAATATAATAATAAAATATATAGTTTGAAAGTTAATTTATTCGGATCAATACAAATTAAAAATTTATTAATGGCAATTTTGGCAGCTAATGTATGCGGTTTAAAAATTAAAAACATTTTCAATAATATTCATAAAATCAGGAGTGTTAATGGTAGATTACAATTAATACGAACTTTGCCGAATAAATCAAAAATATTTGTAGATTACGCGCATACCCCTGATGCTTTGAAAAAAGCAATACTTTCTTTAAGAGAGCACTTTCAAAAAAAAATTACTGTTGTTTTTGGATGTGGCGGTGAAAGAGATCAAAGCAAACGAAGTTTAATGGGCAAGGTAGTAAAAAAATATTGTGACAAAATTTATATTACTGATGATAATCCAAGAAATGAAAACCCTAAAAAAATTAGAAAAGATATTATGAAAGTGTTGAAAAATTCTATGGTTCAAGAGATAGCTAATAGAAAAAAAGCGATTTATTATGCTTTAAAAAACTCAGATCCCCACGAAGTAATTTTAATTGCAGGAAAGGGGCATGAGACTTACCAAGATATCGGTAAAAGAAAAATTTTTCTCAGTGATAAAAACATAGTAAAAAGTTTTAATAAAAAAAATGTTCCTAATAATACAAAACTTAATAACCTCAGATACAATAGCAATATAATAAAAAAAATTTTTAAAAATAAAAAAAACTATCCTTTTGACGGTGTATCAATTAATTCTAAAACTACAAAAAAAAACAATTTATTTATTGCGATAAAAGGAAAAAAAAATGATGGACACAACTTTGTAAAAGAGGCTTTAAAAAAAGGAGCAAATTACTGCATCATATCTAAATCAATTAAAAAAAATTCACGATGTATTAAAGTTAATAATACAATGAGTTTTTTAAATAAATTAGCAAACAACAAAAGAAATGAATCATCGTCTAGGTATATTGCAGTTACAGGAAGTTCCGGAAAGACAACAGTTAAAACGATGTTGGGTAATTTGTTAAAAATATTTGAAAAAACTTATTTTTCGCCAAAATCATATAATAATTATTATGGGGTACCTTTAAGCGTTACAAATATGAATCCCGATGATAATTTTGGAGTTTTCGAAGTTGGTATGAATAAACCAAATGAAATTTTTAGACTTTCATCAATAATCAAACCAAACATTGGACTAATTACAAATGTATCTGAAGCTCATTTGGAAAATTTCAAGAATATAAAGGGTATAGCTAGAGCAAAAAGTGAAATTATATATAATGTGCAAAAAGGTGGAACAATTATAATAAATAAAGATGATAAATTTTTTAACTATTTTAAAAAAATTGCAAAAATAAATAAAATAAAAATTAAATCTTTTGGTTATTCGAAAAAATCAGATATAAAATTTTTAAATTTAAAAAAAATTCGAGATCATTTCCTTCTAAAATTATCTGTAAACAATAAAACATTTTTATTAAAAATAAAAAATGGAAATAAGAACTACATAATGAATATTTTATCCTGTATTGCTGTAATCACCGAGTTAAATTTACCATTATTTAAAATTAAAAATTCTTTTAAAAATCAAGATTTCCTAAAAGGGAGAGGGAAAATAAGCAGAGTGTCTAGATTCAATAAAGAATTTTTTTTAATAGACGAAAGTTATAATGCAAATCCATTATCAGTAAAATCTGCAATCGAGAATTTTTCAAATATCAGAAAAAAAAAGAATAGAAAATACTTTCTTTTTGGGGATATGTTGGAGTTAGGAAGAAATTCACATGTTTATCACAAAAAAATATCTCAATTAATAAATAAAAGTGATATTGATAAAACTTTCGTTTATGGAAAAAGATCGCTTGTAACATATAAAAATTTAAAAAAAAATAAAAGAGGAGAAATAGTGAAAGATTTGAAATTGTTTCAAAATAAAATTTCCAAAGTTTTAAGAAATGGTGATTACTTAATGATAAAAGGTTCGAACGCAACAAAATTGCACGAAGTTTCAAGGAAATTTATAGGAGTTGGGAATTAAATGCTCTATAGCTTTTTAACATCTTTGGTTGATACATATTCTTTTTTAAATGTATTTAAATATATAACATTTAGAATTGGACTATCTGTAGTTACATCGCTTACTATTATATTTTTAATCGGAAATCCTCTAATAAACTATTTTTCAAAAAAACAAATCACCGGACCAATTAGGCAAGATGGACCAATAGATCATATTATTAAAAAAAGCGGAACTCCCACAATGGGTGGATTAATGATTTTGATTGGAATTATTGTAAGTACAATTTTATGGGCAGATTTAAATAATATTTATATTTGGATAGTATTATTTGTTTGTACTAGTTTAGGCTTATTAGGTTTTGCAGATGATTATTTAAAAATTAAATTCAAAAATTCTATAGGAATAAATGCGAAATTAAAATTCTTTTTCCAATTATTGATTTCTTTAGTTGCAATAGTAATTTTGTTTTATTTTACTGATCATCAAAGTATATCAAATTTATATTTTCCTTTTTTTAAAAATGTTGTTCTTAATATGGGTTTATTTTTTATTCCCTTTGGTATTTTTATAATTATTGGGTCATCCAATGCTGTAAATTTAACTGATGGATTAGATGGTCTAGCTACAGTGCCTGTAATGTTAGTTGCTTTATCTTTTTCACTAATTTGTTATGTCGTTGGAAATACAATTTTTTCAAATTATTTACAGATACAATATATTCAGGATGTTGGAGAACTTTCAATTTTTTGTGGTGCAATCGTAGGATCATGCCTAGGTTTTCTTTGGTATAATGCTCCACCTGCAAAAATATTTATGGGAGACACGGGTTCATTATCTTTAGGTGGATCAATAGCTTCAGTTGCGATTATTGTTAAGCATGAGATCGTTCTAGCAATTGTGGGAGGATTATTTGTTTTAGAGACGGTTTCTGTAATAATTCAAGTAATTTCATTTAAACTGACCGGAAAGAGAGTATTCATGATGGCGCCAATACACCATCATTTTGAGAAAAAAGGCTGGGCAGAGTCTACTGTCGTAATTCGCTTTTGGATTATAGCAATTATTTTGGCTTTAGTAGGACTAGCAACACTTAAATTAAGATAATGCGTGAATCATTAAATTTCAAAGATAAAAGTTTTGCTGTTTATGGTTTAGGAATAACGGGAAATTCAGTAGTAAATTTTTTGCGCAAAAACAGAGCTGACAAAATTCATACTTGGGATGATTATTTAATCAAATCAAACTTATATATTAAAAATAGATTTATAAGTGGTTTAAACACCTCTGATTATATAGTGATGAGTCCCGGTATAAATATCCTAAAATCAAAATTTAAAAAAATATTATTAAAAAATAAACATAAAATAATTACTGACTTAGACTTGTTTTATTTATTAAACCCAAATGCAAAATCTATTGTGATTACTGGTACGAACGGTAAATCAACAACATGCAAAATCGTCCACCATGTTCTAAAAAAAAATAAAATAAAGGTAAATATAGGTGGGAATATCGGAAGTCCAATTTTAAATATTAAATTAAAAAAAAATTCTTTAACTGTTATAGAAGCATCATCTTTTCAGCTAGCTTACTCTAAATATATTAAACCTGATTACGCATTTATACTAAATATAACCAAAGATCATTTAGATTGGCATAGATCGATGAATCATTATATAAATTCAAAATTCAAAATTTTTGCACTTCAAAAAAAAACAGATTACGCTTTTATAAATAATAAGAAATTATTAAGAAGATTTAGGAAATATAAATATAATAGTAAATTGAAATTTGTAACTTCAAACCATTATAACAAAATAAAAAAAAAAATTAAAAATAATTATCTGAATTCAGAGGTTAATCAAGAAAATATGAATTTTGTATATTCTTTATCAAAAATTTTAAAAATTAAAGATAAATTATTTATCAAATCACTTGAGTCATTTAGAGGTTTAAAGCATAGGTATGAAATTTTTTATAGAAAATATGACAAAGCTTTTATCAACGACTCTAAAGCAACAAGTTTTGAAGCAAGCAAATATGCATTAAAAAATAATAAAAATATTTTTTGGATTGTGGGAGGCCTTCCAAAAAAGGGTGATAAAATTAAATTATTAAATATAAAAAAAAATATTTTTAAAGCTTATATTATTGGAAAATATACAAAATATTTTAAAAAACATTTGCAAGGTCAAGTAAATTATAAACTAAGTTATACTTTAAAAAATGCCACGATTTCAATTTTTAAAGACCTAAGAAAAATTGAAGATAAAAAAACTACTATTCTCTTAAGTCCCGCAAGTGCATCTTATGATCAATTTAGAAATTTTGAGGAAAGGGGTAATAAATTTAAAAAACTTGTTATAACTTATGCAAGAAAATACTTTTAAAAATATTTATTCAGAAAATTTTAATGTAAAAAAATACTGGAGAAATATAGATAAACAAATATTAGCAGGATTTACTTTATTGTTCATTCTTGGAATATTTTTTTCTTTCTCTTCTACATCTATTTTAGCAGATGAAAGATTAGATAGAGAATACTACTCTTTTTTTCAAAAGCATTTTTTGTATGCTGTTATGTCTTTCGGTGTAATGATTTTTATTTCAGCAATTAAATATAAATTGGTTAACAAATTTATACTTCCTTTTTTTTTAATATTTTTTTTTACATTAGCACTTGTTCCTTTTATTGGAATCGAAGTTAAAGGAGCAAAAAGGTGGCTAAATCTTTATTTTTTTAACTTTCAACCAGTTGAATTTGCTAAGCCATTTTTTTTACTCCTTGTTTCACAAATAGTAAGTTCAGATAGAATTAAAAATTTAAATTTTTCTTATTTTTTATCTTTCTTATTATTGTCATTAATTATTCTTTTGCTTATTCAACAACCTGATATGGGACAATCAGTTTTAATATTTTGCACCTGGCTTTCATTAATTTTTATATCAGGAATGAATATATATTTTATAGGAGTACTTTTTATATCTGTAATTTTTATTTTTTTTAGCATGATATTCTTAGCTCCCGAAAAATTTAGCTATATAATTAATAGATTTTCATCTTTTTTTGATCCAAGTAAAAATGAATATTCTCAGTCACAAAAAGCAATTGAGGCCATAAAACAAGGTGGGGTTAAAGGGCAGGGTATGGGAGAAGGAATATTGAAAGATTCGGTTCCAGAGGCTCATACAGATTATATAATAGCTGTTATATCAGAAGAATTTGGGTCGGTAGTCTCTATTCTCATTATATCAATATTTCTTTTTATTGCTTTTCGAATAACAAAAATAATTATTAATTCTAAAAACAATTTTAATAGATTATCTCTTTGCGGACTTATTTCTTTGCTAATATTTCAAACCTTTATTCACGTGGGCGTTAACGCAAATTTATTACCAACTACTGGAATGACACTCCCATTTTTAAGTTATGGAGGTTCCTCATTAATTTCAAGTGGGATAATTGCAGGAATAATTTTAAACTATACATCTATAAGTGTAAAAAATTAAATGATAAAAAATAAAAACAAAATTGTCATTGCTACTGGAGGAACAGGGGGTCACATTTTTACTTCTGTAAGTTTGTCAAATTTTTTGTCAAAAAATTATCAAGTTGAATTTATTACAGATAAAAGAGGGCTTAATTATTTTGATAAAAATAAAAACTTTAACGTAAATGTAATCAACTCAAGTCCGATTTTTAGTAAGAATATATTTAAAGTTATTTTAGGTTTAATTAAATTTTTTTTTACCACAATATCTTCTTTATCACTATTAATTAAATTAAAACCAAAATTAATTATTGGAATGGGGGGCTATTCTTCAGTTGGAGTTTGTTTAGCAGCTTTTTTCTTAAAAATTCCTATTATAATTTATGAAAATAATTTAGTAATTGGTAGGGCCAATAGATTTCTTTTGCCAATATCGAAAAAAATATTAGTTTCAACCAAAAGTATAGAAGGTATAAAAAAGAAATATCAAAATAAAATATTTTTATCTGGATTCTTTATAAGAAAAGAAGTTTTTGAAATTAAAAAAATATATTTAAATGAACAAGAAAAACAGTTATCGATTTTAATTATTGGAGGTAGTCAGTCAGCCAAAGTTTTTGGAGAATATTTACCAAAAATAATTAAAAAATGTTACGAAAATAATATTAAATTTAAAATATATCAACAATGTTTAGATTATCAAAAAGACAAACTAAATAAAATTTATAAAGAATTAAATTTAGATTTTGAACTATTTACTTTTACAAATAATTTATTGAAATTTTACGAAAAAGCAGATTTTGCAATAACAAGATCAGGAGCTTCATCTTTAGCTGAACTTGTGAATTTAAAAATTCCATTTATAACTATACCATTACCATCCTCAGTAGATAATCATCAGCTTAAAAATGCAATGTATTTTGAGCACAAAGGATACTGTTTAATAATTGAACAAAAATATATCTTTGAAAAACTTTTTGAAACGCTTAAAGATCTAAATCAAAACAGAAATAAACTAATTAATTTTAAAGAAAAAATGGCAAAGCATTCAGACCAAGAAGCTCTACCAATAACAAAAGAATTAATAGAAAGATTATTAAATGTTTAGATCTAAAATAGGCCCCAGAGAAAGAATTCATTTTGTTGGTATAGGAGGTATTGGCATGAGTGGCTTAGCCCAGGTGATGAAAGATATGGGTTTTAATGTTCAGGGGAGTGATGTGGCAAATAATAAAAATGTGGATAGATGTAAAAAAATTGGTATTAAAGTTTTTACAAAGCAAAGAAAAGAAAATATAAAAAATTCAACAATTATTGTTAGATCTTCAGCAATAAAAGATAATAATCCAGAAATAAAATCTGCAAAAAATAAAAAGTTAACTATTCTAAAAAGAGCCGAAATGTTGGCCAATGTAGTTTCACTAAAAAAAAATATTGTAATAACAGGTTCGCATGGAAAAACTACTAGTACATCCTTAATTTCAAAAATACTTTATGAGGCAAAATTAGATCCAACAATTGTCAATGGTGGAGTTATAAATTCCATAAATAACAATGCTAGATTTGGTAAAGGTGATTGGGCAGTCTTAGAGGCCGACGAGTCTGATGGAAGTTTTTTAAATTTACCAATTAATTATTCAGTTTTAACAAATATAGATAAAGAACACATTGATTATTATAAAAATTTTAAAAATCTAAAAAAATCATTTTTAAAATTTATCAACAAAACACCTGCTGTAGGTAAATCAATTTTGTGTATCGATGATAAAGAGATAAAAAAATTAATACCAAAAATTAAAAATAAAAATTTTTTAACATATGGCTTTTCTAAAAAAGCAAATTTTAGAATTTTTAACGCAATTTATAAAAAAAATTATTCAGTTTTTGATTTAAAAATATGCATCAAAGGTTTTAAAAATACTGTTATTAAAAAAATTAGATTAAATCTAATTGGTCGATATAACGTTCTTAATTCAGTAAGTGCTATCGCTGTGGGTTTGCATATCGGAATAAAAATAAACATTATAAAAAATTCACTTAAAAAATTTACAGGAATACAAAGAAGACTTACAAAAGTTCACGAAAGAAATAATAAAGAATTTTTTGATGATTATGCTCATCATCCTACTGAAATAAAATCTGTATTGGAGAGTATCAAAATGACTTATACAAATAGAAAAATTATTGCTGTATTTCAGCCTCATCGGTATTCTAGATTAAAGTTTTTGAAAAAAGATTTTGCATCTTCATTCAAAAATTCAAATTTAGTAATATTATGTCCAGTTTACGCTGCTGGAGAAAAAATCGATAAAAATTATGATCAAATTGAATTTGCAAAATTAATTACTTTAAATTCCAAGGTTCAAGTAATTTTAGTAAAAGATGAGATAGATCTTAGAAAATTTTTTATTAAAAACTTGATAAGTAATGAGTTAATAATTTGTATGGGTGCTGGATCTATTTCTAAATGGATCAGAGAGATGAAAATATAAATGAGCAAAATTATTTTAAACAACGAAAACCTCTCTAAGTACAATTGGTTTAATCTAGGTGGCCCAGCAAAATTTTTTTTTAAACCTAAATCTATATCTGATATTAGAGAATTTTTAAAAAATGATAGTAAATTAAATAAAAATATTCATGTTCTAGGCGCTGGTTCGAATACTCTTTTTAGAGACGGTGGTTTCGATGGCACAATAGTTAAGTTAGGAAAAGAATTTGCTTACACCAAAGTACTCGAAGATGGAATAATTGAAGTTGGTGCAGCAACACTTGATAAAAAAGTTTCAGATTTTGCAATGGAGAATTCCATAGAAGGGTTTGAATTTTTATCCTGTATTCCAGGAACAATCGGCGGAACAATTACTATGAACAGCGGTTGTTATGGATATAGTATATCAAAATATATAGTATCTATCGAGACATTATCATTTAAAGGTGAATTAAAATCATTTAATCCTAATCAGGTTAAATTTTTTTACAGAGGATGTAGTTTTGGTGAAGATTTAATTATTTTAAGTGTAAAGTTAAAAGGAAAAATCGGAATAAAAGAAAAAATTAAAGAAAAACAAAACAAGTTTATTGAACAAAAAAGAAAAACACAACCTAGCAGAATAAAAACTTGCGGAAGTACATTCAAAAATCCTGAAAAAATTAAGGCATGGGAATTAATAAAAAAATCAGGTTGTAGCGATTTAACAGTGGGAGATGCTAAACTTTCTAAACAACACTGTAACTTCTTTTTAAATAATGGAAATGCGAGTTCTTCAGATATAGAAAAATTAATAGAAGAGGTGAGAAATAAAGTTTTTTTAAAAACTGGAATCAAATTAGAATTAGAAATCAAAATAGTAGGGAAAAAATAGATTTGTCTAAAAAAAAAATTCTTGTTGTATTAGGTGGAACCTCTAAAGAGAGACAGGTTAGTTTAGAGACAGGTGCATCTTGCATAAACTCACTTAAAAAATCTGGATATAAAGTATCAAGATTTGATCCAAAATTTTCTTCAATAACTGAAATTAAAAAAAATAGGTTTGATGTTATTTTTAATGCACTCCATGGCAAAGGAGGAGAGGACGGAAAAATTCAAAGCCTTTTTGAATATTTGGGCATCCCTTACACTCACTCAGGGGTTGTCTCTTCTATGCTTGCAATGAATAAATATTTTTCTAAACAAATATTTATAAAAAATAAAATTAAAACCCCTAATTATTTTTTTTTAAATAAAAATGATTTCTATAATGTTAATTTAAAAGAAAAAATTAAAAAAAATAATATTAAATTTCCTATAGTAATTAAACCTAACGATGAAGGATCGAGCATTGGTGTGAATATTTGCAAAACATTTCAATCTCTAATGAAGTCTTTTAAAATTCTAAAAAATAAATACGATAATTTAATTTTTGAAAGTTTTATACCTGGAAAAGAAATACAAGTTGCTGTTATAGGTGGTAAGGCTATTGGGGCAATTGAATTAAGGCCAAAAAGAGAATTTTACGATTATGCCGCAAAATATAAAAAATCCTCAAATACTTTGCATGTAATGCCAGCAGAAATTTCTAAAAAAAAATACACACAGGCTTTAAAAATTGCAAGTAAAGCTAACAAAGTACTTAAATGCAAGGGTATAGTTAGATGTGATTTTAGATTTTTTAAAAATACTTTTTATCTTTTAGAATTAAATACCCAGCCAGGTATGACAGATTTATCGTTGGTTCCAGAAATATTACAATATTATAAAATTTCATTTACACAGTTGGTTAAATGGATGGTAAATGATGCAAGTTTAAATAGATGATAAGGAAAAATATTTTTTTTTGGCTTTTAACTTTTATATTTCTTACAACTTATAACTTTGGATTAAATAATGGACTATTAAATTCATTTTTCAAAATAAAGAAAATAGAATTAAACGGCATCGAAAATGCAAAAATATTAGTAATCAAAGAAAAATTAAAAATATTTAAAGGAAAAAACTTAGTTTTATTAGATCAAAAAAAATTAATTAATCAAATTTATAACTTAGATTTTGTAAGAGATATAAAAATAAAAAAGATATATCCGAACAAAATTATTATAACAATAAAAGAATATAAACCTCTAGGGATTTATTTAGATAATCAAGAAAAGTATATTTTGCTAGAAAACGATAAAGCAATTAAAAGTTCGAATGATAAGTTTAGTTATTTACCTTTTGTGTATGGGAAAAATGCGAACAAGAATTTTAGTTTATTTTATTCAATTCTTGAAGAAAGTAATTTTCAAACCGATATCGTAGATAATTTTAAATATCATGAGGTTAATAGATGGGATATTTCATTAAAGAATGGAAAATTAGTAAAATTACCATCTGAACGCGATAAAAGCATTGAGTCTTTAAAAAAATTTTTATTAATTTACCAAAAAGAAAAATTTAAAAAATTTAAAGTATTTGATTTTAGAGTAAAGAATCAATTAATAATGCAATAAGAGATTTTATGGAAGAAAAATTAATAATTGAAATTAATAACGACCAAATTAAATACGCAGTATTTAGAGCAGATAAAAATTATAACTATAGTATACTAACAAAAAAACTCTCGCACAATGCAGGTATAAAAAAAGGTAAAATTGTTAACTTTGATTATACAGTCAAAACAATAAATAAGGATTTACAAGATATTGAACAAAAGGTTAAAATAGTTTTTAAAAATATATCAGTAGTTCTTAACCAGAAAGATATATTTTGTACTAACCTGAGTGGTTTTAAAAAACTTAATGGATCAAAAGTTGAAAAAAGAGATTTAGATTATATATTAAATGAAGCCAAAAGTTCTATATCAAAAAATCAAGAAAAAAATTCAATATTACACATATTAAATTCTAATTTTATTATAGATAAAATAAAGCAGAATAAAATTCCACTTAATCTATTTGGAGAACATTTAAGTATGCACATGACATTTATAACAATTCCAAACAATAATTTAAAAAATATTAATTCTGTACTTAATCATAATGATTTACAAATTGATAGAATTGTAAGTAAACCTTTTGCTGATAGTATATATTTACTTAATCAAAGAAAAGATTTGAAAAATTTTGTAATCATTCATATAGGCGATGATTTATCTACCGTTTCACTTTACGAAGATGCTTCATTAGTTTTTTTTAAAACTTTTCCTTTTGGATCTAATACTATCTATGAGGACTTAACACAACTTTGTTCATTAAAAAAAGATGAAATAGAATTAATCATAAACAGTTTAAACCTAGATGATTTACAAAAAAATAATAATAAATATATAGATCAAAAGTTTTTTACAGTATCGGACTTTAAAAAATTAAGTATTGAGCACTTTCAAAATATAATTGATGCAAGAATAAAAGAAATAATTGACTACACTTTTAATAAAAATAAAAATTTAAGTTATTTATATAACAAAATTTCCAATATTTATTTGTCTTTTGAAAATGATATTGTTCATCAAAACTTAGGAACTTTATTTAAAAAAGCTATAAATATTGAACAAAACAAACTTTTTATAGAAACACTAAAACAAGATGATTTTGGCTCTCTCATTGGTACCGCAGAATTACTTTTCAAAGGTTGGCATAAGGAGGCAATACCATTCTCTTATAAGAAAAAGTCAATAATTTCAGGTTTTTTTGAGCGTTTCTTCTGAAAAGTAATTATCGTAGTGTTTTGTAATATTAGTTGTTTTTAACCGTATTTCTTAATTTTGTATATTTTTTCCATGTGGGAGAAAAATCAAAAAACGCTAAAAAAAGAAGTAAGTTTTTCTGGAATAGGTTTACATTCAGGTACAAAAGTAAACGTAACTCTATCACCAGCAAATTCTAACGCTGGTATAATTTTTAAAAGAATTGATTTAGAAAAAAATAATGAAATAGTAGCGAACTTTAAGAATGTTTCCTCAGCAAAATTATGTACTAAAATAGAAAATGGTACCGGAGCAAACGTATCAACGATAGAACATTTGATGGCTGCATTTTATATATGTGGTTTAGATAATTTAGTTGTTAACTTAGATGGTCCAGAAGTTCCAATAATGGATGGATCTGCAAAAGATTTTGTTGAAATTATAAAAAAATGTGGTTTAGAAAGTTTAGAGGGTAAAAGACAATTTGTAAAAATAAAAAAGAAAATAGAATTAAAAGAAGACGACAAATCAATAAGCATAATACCTTGCGCTAACAAGTTTGATGTAAAGTTTACTTTAAAATATGAAAGAAGTCCTCTTATACAAACACAAACAAACAACACTAATTTCGAAGATAAAAATTTAGAGAATATTTATTCTGCAAGAACTTTCTGTTTGTACGAAGATATTGAAGAAATTAAATCTATTGGTTTAGCTAAAGGCGGATCTTTAGAAAATGCTATTGTTGTAAAAGGAGATAAGGTTCTAAATGAAGGTGGACTTAGATCTAAAAAAGAATTTGTAAATCATAAAATCTTAGACTTAGCTGGAGATTTCATGTTATCAGGTGCAAGAGTAATCGGTTCACTGGAGTGTATACATGGAGGACATGCTCTAACAAACAAATTTTTGAAAAAGATTTTTTCTGACAAAAGCAATTATGAAGTTGTAGAACATCAATCTTTAACATCAAATGTAAGAAAAATCCTTCCTCTTAATAAGAGACTTGCCGCTGTAAACGCTTAAATTTTAACAATATTTTACGCGAACTGTTTTTTTTGTTATTAATAGAACCATGCGTAAAATTTTAATATTTTTTCCATTATTAATATTATTTCTATTTTCTTGTGGTGGAAATCGAGATCAAGCTATTAAACCACCTTCTACAAATGAAGAGGCAATTCAAACTTATCAAGATGCTCTAAACAGTTTAAAATCTGGCGACTATTTTTATGCCTCAAAAAAATTTAGTGAAGCTGAAGGAATGTTATCAGAAATAGACTCAGCCGCAAAGGCAGCACTAATGTCAAGTTATTGTTTGTACAATATAAACTCTTATGATGAAGCTATTTTAAACTTAAGAAGATTTATAAGAATTTACCCCGCAAGTCCTTATGTAAGCTACGCTCACTATTTGATAGCAATTAGTTATTACGAACAAATTCTTGATGAAGATAAAGATATGCAGCCTTTAATGAACTCAAAGAAACAAATAGAGGATTTCATTGAAAAATTTCCAAATACAGATTATGCAATTGATTTAAGATTTAAATTAGATTTGGTTATTAATCAACTTGCAGCCAAAGAGTTATCTATTGCAAGATATTATATTAAGACTGAAAAATGGATTGCTGCAATTAACCGGCTTCAGTTTGTTGTTGAAAATTACGATAAAACAATATTTGTTGAAGAGGCTTTGCATAGGCTCGTCGAAATATATTATAAAATAGGTTTAGTGGAAGAAGCCAAAGTTGCTGCAGCTTTATTAGGTTATAATTATAATTCTGGTGAATGGTATGAAAAATCTTATAAAATATTAAACACTAATTATAAGTCGCCAATAATTAAAAAAGATAATGAAAAAGACAGCCTTATTAGAAGAACTATAAAAAAAATACTATTTATTGATGAAAAATCAGGAAAAAATTAAAAATCTATATAAAGAAAAGATTAAAAAACTTTTAAAATTTAACCGGGCATATTTTGAAAAAGATTCGCCAATTGTTTCCGACTCTGATTTTGATAAACTTAAAAAAGAATTAATTGAATTAGCTGCAAAAAATCCATATTTAAAAAAAATTGAAAATCTAGATAATCTTATAGGTTCGAAACCTTCAGCTAAATTCGAAAAAATAAAACACTCTAAACCAATGCTTTCTTTAGGTAATGCTTTTCAGATGAAAGATATGTTGGACTTTAAAAAAAAAATAAACAACTTTTTAAATATTAGTTCTGAAATTGAATTTTCATCAGAACCTAAAATAGATGGTATTTCAGCTTCTTTAAGATATGAAAATGGTAAATTAGTTTATGGACTTTCAAGAGGTGATGGAATTTTTGGAGAGAATATAACTGAGAATTTGATGACTATTAAAGAAATACCAAGAAGTTTGAAAAATCCACCTAGAATTATTGAGATTAGAGGCGAGGTATATATAGGTAAAAAAGATTTTGAAAAACTCAAAGATAAATTTGCTAACCCGAGAAATGCTGCTGGTGGTTCTTTAAGACAAAAAGACTCTGCACAAACCTCAAAAATACCTTTAAAATTCTTTGCTTATGGTATTGGAGAAATATCTCCTCAAATTTTTAAAAACCAAACAGATTTATTAAAACAACTTAAATCTTGGGGATTTCCTGTAAATTTTTATTGTAAAACAATCAAGTCTATAGATGCAGTTGAAAAAAACCACTCTGATCTAGAATCTTTAAGATCAACACTCAATTATGATGTAGATGGCATTGTATATAAAGTTAATAATTTTGATTTTCAAGAAAGGCTAGGCTCAACATCTAATTCTCCAAGATGGGCAATTGCTTATAAATTTTCAGCAGTCAAGGCTTCTTCTAAAATTAATAATATTGTGATTCAAGTTGGAAGAACTGGTGCAATTACTCCTGTTGCTAAGATAAATCCTGTTACTGTTGGTGGAGTCGTTGTTTCTAATGCCACTTTACACAACGAGGATGAAATTAATAGAAAAGATATCAGGGTAGGAGATACAGTTACTATTCAAAGAGCGGGTGATGTTATTCCACAGGTAGTTTCCGTTGATACATCTAAGAGAAACAAAAATAGTAAAAAATTTATTTTTCCAAACAAATGTTTGTGCGGTTTTACTACGAAAAAAGAAATTAGTATGACTACAAAAAAAATAGATTCGGTAAGAAGATGCACAAGGGGATATGAATGTAATTATACAGCAAAGGAAAAATTAAAACATATAGTTTCAAAAGATGCTTTCGATATAGAGGGGTTAGGTAAAAAAGTAATAGATAATTTTTGGAAATTAAAATTTATTAAAGAACCGGGAGATATTTTTAATTTAAGTTACAAAAAAATAGAAAAATTGGAAGGATGGGGAGAGCTTTCAATAAAAAATTTAAAGAATGCTATAAATAAATCAAAAAATATATTTTTAGATAAATTTATATATTCAATTGGGATTAGACATATAGGTCAAGAAAATGCAAAAATTTTAGCAAATTTTTTTAAAAATTCACAGAATTTTTCTGAATTATTTACATCAAAAAAAAGGAAAGACATTTTAAAAAATCTTGAGGATCTGGATGGAATAGGTGAAACGCAAATAAGATCTATTGAGGATTTCTTCTCCAATGAAAAGAATTCAGAAATTATACAGTCATTAATGTCTTTTCTTAATATAAAAAATTATCAAAAAAATATTAAAACAGGGAAACTTAGCAATAAAAATATTATGTTTACCGGTGGCTTTCAAAAAATGAGTAGATCTGAAGCAAAAGCTTTGGCAGAAGAAAACGGTGCCAAAATTCTTGGAACTGTATCAAGAAAATTAGATTATCTTGTAATTGGGAATTCGAAGCCAACCAAAAATAAAATTACCAAGGCTAAAGAACTTAAAATAGATCTTATGACAGAAGAAAGTTGGTATAATTTACTAAATAGGTGAACAAGCCTTTTTTAGATCTATTTTTTCATTTACACCCATAAATTCAAATAAATTTTCTTTCACTTTTTTGTGATAACTATTAATCCATTCTATTTCATTCTTATTCAGAATTTTTTTGTCTATAAGATCTTTTTCGATTGGAGCTATAGTCAATTCCTCAAATTTATTATTTTTAATATAAATAAGATTTTCAATTCTAATACCAAAAGACCCTTCTTTATAATATCCTGGCTCATTAGATAGAATCATTCCTTCTTTTAGGAACACTTTATTATTTTTAGATAAGGACTGAGGACCCTCGTGAACATTTAAAAAGTAACCAACACCATGCCCTGTACCATGTGGATAGTCCAGTTTTATTTTTTTTAAAAACTTTCTAGCATTTTGATCTATCTGTGAGCCTGTTGAATTTTTTTTAATTTTAAAATTTGAAACTGCAATGTGACCTTTTAAAACACGGGTATAAATTTCTTTTATATATTTAGATTTGTTTTCTAAAGATACGGTTCTAGTTACATCGGTGGTTCCAAATGAATACTGACCCCCAGAGTCTACAAGATATAATTCTCCTCTTTTTAATTTTCTATTTGTTTTTGAAGAAGCTTTATAGTGTATAATCGCACTATTAGGGCCTGTTCCTGAAATCGTATTAAAACTTGGAAATTTATATGAAGGATTAATCTTTCGAAAATATTCTAATTTTTTTTGAGCTGAAATTTCTGTAATTTTTTTCTTTTTGAAATTTTTTTTTAACCAAAATAGAAACTTAGTTAATGCAACCCCATCAGCAAGATGACTTTTTTTCATATTTTTTATTTCTGTTTTATTTTTAATTGATTTTAAAAAATATATTGGATCTAATTTATCTATGATTTTATTTTTTCTTTTTAATAAATTTTTATAAAAAAAGGGACAGGATGCAGTATCTAACCAAATATTTTTTTTAGATATTCCATTCAACATAATTTCAATTTTTCTTTCATCGTATATACGCGCTGCAATACTTTTAATTTTTTTTGTTTTTTTTGGGTTTGTGAAAAGGCAAGAAAGACCTTTTTTGCTCACTAGCAATCTTGCATTAGGAATAGGAGAGTACGAAGAGTCATGACCTCTTATATTCAAAATCCATGCAACGTTTTCTGGTGCAGTTACTAATAAATAGTCAGTTTTATTTTTTAAAAGAATATCTTTAACCTGTTTCAATTTTTTTGAACTGCTTGCACCAGTATTTTTTTGTGAGAGTAAAAAAAAAGGTTTTAACTTCTCTTTTGGTTTATTAGACCAAATCGAGTCTATTAAGTTTGAGTTTATAGATTTTAGTCTTATATTTTTAATTTTAAATAGAATATTTAATTGTTTTTCAGTATGTAATTTTGGATCAAAACCAATAACAATTTTTTTTTTAAATTTTAATACATCTTTAGGAAATTTATTAGGTATAGTAATAATTTTAAATTTATTACCTGATTGATAGCGAGCCTGAATTGTGTATCTTCCGTCTACAAAAAGATAATTTTTATTTTCTAAAATTAACGCAAATCCCGCTGATCCAGAAAAATTAGATATAAATTTTAATCTATCACTTGATGAACTCACATATTCATTAAAATATTCGTCATTTTTGGGAATTATGTACCCATGAATTCTATATTTTTTAAATAATTTATTTAAAGCCTTCATTATTATTTAGTTAATTTTTTTTTTAATCTTGCCCATCCTGGACTTCTATATTCATTATTATTGTCTATAAGGTTATCTTGGTTAAAATCAAAATCATCAGAAATTTCTTTAATTGGTTCTTCATTTTTTTCTACACCCTCTTCAGGAAGTTCACTCACAAATCTAGAAGGTAAACTGTCCATCCATTCACCATGCCACGATCTTTGCATGGCAAAAGATATGTGGGCATTTTTTTTAGCTCTAGTAATTCCCACATAAGCCAATCTTCTTTCCTCTTCTAATGCTAAATCTCCTTTTTCTTCTAGTGACTTTTGATGTGGAAATAATCCTTCTTCCCAACCAGGCAAAAATACTGTTTCAAACTCCAAACCTTTTGCAGCATGCATTGTCATAATATTTACTTTTTCGTCTTCCCATTCTTGATCAATAGAAGTTGCCAAGGCAACATGCTCTAAAAACCCCTGTAAATTATCATAGTCATGCATTGCTCTTAAAAGTTCCTTTAAATTTTCTAGTCGATTCTCATTTTCAAGATCCTTTTTATTTTTTAACATTGCGGAATAGCCCGACTCGTCCAAAACAATTTTTAATAAATCGTAGTGTTTCTTTTTTTTTAGGTCAGATCTCCATTTTATTAGCAGTTCTAAAAAATGTTTTATAGTAGCTCTTATTTTTGGTTTGAATTTATCTAATTGAAGTAGTTTGTGAGCAGAGTCTTCAAGACAAATTTTATTTTTAGATGAAAATTCATGTAACTGTTTGATTGTGGATTCACCCAAACCTCTACGTGGTGTATTTATAATTCTTTCAAAAGCTATATCATCAAACTTTTGATTTATAATTCTCAAATAGCAAGTGGCATCTTTAACTTCTGCTCTTTCATAAAACTTTGTACCACCAATAATTCTATAATTAATCCCTATCTTTAAAAATCTTTCTTCAAATTCTCTGGTCTGATATATAGCTCTAACAAGTATTGCAATATTATTTACAGAATTTTTCTTTTTAATATTTTCCTCAATGACATCGCCAATACCCTGCGCTTCTTCTCTTCCGTTTTTATAACAATTTAGTTTAACCGACTCACCTTTTTGTCCATCAGACCAAAGTTTTTTACCCAAACGATCTTTATTATGTGAAATTAAAAAGGAAGCTACATCTAAAATATTTTTGGTTGATCTATAATTCTGTTCTAATCTAAAAATTTTACACTCCGGGTAAACTTTATCAAAGCCTAAAAAATTTTTAATTTCAGCACCTCTCCAACTATAAATTGATTGATCATCATCACCAACACAACATATGTTTTTATTTTTGTTAACAATAAGATTTAACCACTTATTTTGAATAAAATTTGTATCCTGGTATTCATCTACAAGTATATATTTAAAATTGTTTGAATAAATATTTTTTATGTCTAAATTTTTTTCAAAAAGTTTTACACAATAAAGTATCAAATCACCAAAATCGCAGGCATTAAGATCTTTAATTTTATTTTGATAAATTTTATATACTTTTAGTATCTGATTCTCGAAAATATTTTTTTTTTTTAGAATTACTTCGTCTGGTAAAAAACCCTTATTTTTCCACCGATCAATTAAAGCCAGGATAAATTGAGGAGATATTTTTTTGGCATCGATATTTTCTCCTTTGCAAATATTTTTAATTAATTTTTTTTGATCATCAGTATCTAAAATTGTAAAATTGCTTTTTAAACCTATTGCTTCAGCGTGCCTTCTTAGAAATTTTACACTAATCGAATGAAAAGTACCAAGCCATGATAAAGAACTTGCATTTGGCCCTAAAATTTTTATCACCCTTTCCCGCATTTCTTTAGCAGCTTTATTTGTGAAGGTGACACATAAAATTTGATTAGCCCAAGCTTTTTTTTGTTCTATAATGTAAGCAAGTCTTGTAGTTAAAACTTTTGTTTTACCCGATCCTGCACCAGCGACAACTAAACTCGGTCCGTCAACGTTTAACACAGCTGATTTTTGTTCATCATTTAATGTTTTTAAAAAATCTTTCATTATGAAATTCTTTATTTATAGTTCTATATTGCTTATAAAACAACGTTATGGAAAATCCAGCAATTAAAATTCTAACCTCTTTATTTAGCAAAAGAAAATTTAACAATTTTGAAAGAAATTTTAATAAAAAAA
>MDTB01111741.1_pt1 | contig 22908 bp, 26 predicted proteins | sample 811161 | NCBI WGS metagenome assembly MDTB01 (sample SAMN05326650, study PRJNA326480) | marine metagenome | isolation source: seawater | place: Mediterranean Sea | collected 2009
TATGATGTAATTATTTTGTCAGTAAATCATCAATATTTTAAAAAAATCTCAAAAGAAAGAATAAAAAGTTTTTTAAATAAAGATGGTTTATTTGCTGACATAAGAGGTTATTGGAGAAAAAATAATGATTTTAAAAATTATTGGTCCCTTTAATTTTTAAACAAGTTTAAACAACCATTTTATTTTTTTTTCAGGAATAACTTGATCTTTTACTAAAATATAACTTGTTTTCAAAAATTTTTGACTTTGATTTAAATAAATGCTTTCGTTTACTTCCAATTTAGATTCAGAACAAATAAACTCAAATCCAGTTCCATCTTTTAGTCTCAGAATTGCTTTTCTTTTGCTTCCAGTCAAATTTAATTCAATACTTGGATGCAAGTGAAATCTGAGAAAATACTTCTTAGGAATAAAAGCATAATCCTTTTTAGATTTAAATAAAGTGTCCTGACCTCTAAGAATTTTTTTTTGGGTGTCTACATGAATTTTTCTTGAGTGAATTATTCCAAAGTTTTTGGAATAACCAGAATGTGCTGACTCGATCCAGAAACAGTTTTTTTTTATTTTTTTTTTGGACCAAACCTTAGCTATTCTTTGATTTTTTTTAAAAACTATATCTGACGAGTTTATGTTATCAATTGAAATAGTACTATGAGCTGAAGTTGATCTCGTTGCTTCTGTTAATTTCTTGTTATTGATATACGGTGAACCACAGTTGACTACAATTTGATTTTTTCCGTATGCAAACTCAAAAGATAAGGAGCTAGCACATGTTTTTTCTTTAGTTGGGTTGCCGCAGTCCATTATAAAATTAATTTTTCTTTCTGATATCTTCTGAAAACCAGAATTAATTAACGTATTCGGAACAGGTAGTTTTGAGTTAGACCTAATTAGAACTTTATTAATTTCGTCATTTTCAATAAAATGAGAGTTATTAAAAGTGGCCAATGAACCATCACCAGATCTGAAGAACTTTACCACGGGTGACATCCGAAATATTAGCTCATTTATTTCATTTGGGATTTTGATTTTAGCTTCTGCAAGATAATGTCTTATATCAATCAAGTTTTTTAAAAATTCAAAGTGCTTGCTTGGTGCCTTTGAAAAATGACAACCGTCGGGGAGGACTTGGTTATTAATTTCTTCATTTAAAAGCTTTAAACCTAAAAAAATATTTTTTTCTAAGACTTTGAAACAAATTGAAACCAAGATTATGCCTTTAATAGCGAAGATTCGGTTAAATCCATTTACATTATTTAGTCTAGATGTAATAAGATGATTTCCTTGTTTTATTATGTTACGAAGTATTTTAGATTGAAATTGACTTTCTGCACTCACGCAATAAAACGATAGATTTCCTAATAAGGAACAAATTCTTTTCCCGACAATATCTCCTCTCCATTCGTCCTCCGACCAATTTCCAAAGATTCTTATCCATTCATTTAATGATTTACGTAAGAATATTCTAGCATCATTTGTTCCCAGGGCTTTTAGATCTCTTACCCATTCAAAACTATGTAATCTATTTCGCAACAGTGACGAGCCTAGACTTTTATTCCAAATTGAATTTTTAAAATTTATAGTCTCTCCTTGAAACGTAACAAAACCTTTTAAGATTTTCATACCGTTAGAACTATCTCCATTCCATGGATCATTTATTAAATTAGAAAGTCTAGGACTTAAGTTCTTTTCAATAATGTAGTTGTAAAATAGTGATTTAAAAAAAAAAGGTTTGGTTACTTCCTTCAAAAACCAGCTCTTAAAAATATTTTTTTTTTTCATATTATTTAGTAAACCCTTTGTAAAGAAGCTACAAAAAACCCATCTGCCCCTCCGATACTTTCGTTACATTCAGGTGTTATTTCTATCATACCATTGATATTACGTAATTCTATATTACCAAATATCTCATTATCAATGTCTAACAGTTTAAAATTTTTATTTTTCATAAGAAATTTTTCAATCTGGTTTCTTCCTTCTTCAATTTCAATAGAGCAAACAGTGTATATAATTAATCCTTTTACAGAAATCATTTTGGAAATTTTTTCTAAGATTAATTTCTGTTTTTCTGTTAGAGGAGCCAATTTTTTTTTGTGGATATTAATAAGTATTTCTGGTTTTTTTCTAATAATTCCTGTTCCAGAACATGGAGCATCAATTAGAACACAATCATAAGAGTGTTTATTGTTCCATTTTAGAATATCTTTATTAATAATTTTTGTTCTGAGACTTAATCTAGTCAAATTTTCCTTTAATCTTTTTATTCTTTCTTTTGAAATTTCAATAGCCGTCACATCAAAACCATAATCTAAAAGTTGGGCCGTTTTCCCCCCAGGGGCAGAGCCAATCTCTAAAATTTTTTTTGTAGTTAGAATCTTTTTTTTAAAATAATGATTTATTATTTCAACAGCAAATGAAGATGACAAATTTTGAACCCACCATTTCCCCTCTTTATAAAAGGGAACTTTTGATATTTCTCCTTTAGAGTGCTCTATTCTTACTATTTGTTTGAATATATTTTTACCATCAAAAATATTACTCCAAGACTTTTTATCAAACTCTAGTTTTTTAATATTAATATCCAAATTAGGTAATTTAATAATTTGTTCAGCAATTTTCTGCGTTCTAACTTTTCCATAATTGGACTCCCAACTTTTTTGAAGCCATTCAGGAAGATTTCTTATAGGGTTGGTTTCTAGAAGAAAATTTTTTTTTTTGCCACAAGCTTTCCTTAAAACTGCATTGACTAGTTTTGAGTACCCCGGAAATTTAATTTTTGTTACTTCCACAGCGGTACTTACTGCGGAATAATCTTTGACATTTAAGAAAATAATTTGTGTAATTCCGATTCTTAAAATGTTACTTATTAGGTAATTTTTTTTCTTTAACGGTGTAGATAAGATTTGATTTATTAAATAGTCAATTTCTCCATTTCTTCGCAGAAAAGTAAATAATATCATCTTAACAAAAGATTTGTCAGTTTTAGTTAGTTTTTGAAATTTTTTATTTTTTTTAACAGATGCTTCGATAGAAAAACTGTTAAATAAATCATTCAAAATTTCTAAACAAATTTGCCTTGTTAAAATATTCAAAAAAAAAACCTAGACCTTTAAAAAAAAATATTTAAATATAGCTTATGCCTAAGAAAAAAACAGTTTTAACAAAAAAAAAATCTGAAAAAAATAAAGAGATTGGTGGACCTAAAGGATTGGAACCTACAAGATATGGTGATTGGGAAAGAAAAGGAATTTGTTACGATTTTTAAATTTCAACATTCCTATTCGAAATCAGTTCATTTACTACCGAGGGGTCATTTAAAGTAGATATATCTCCAATAGAGTCTTCTTCTTTACAAGCAACTTTTCGGAGTATCCTTCTCATTATTTTCCCCGATCTAGTTTTAGGTAGATTAGGAGCCCATTGTATCTCGTCGGGCGTTGCTATAGGACCAATAATTTTTCTTACCCAATTAAATAGTTCAGCTTTTAATTCATTATTATATTCGATATCCTTCATTAAAGTGACGAATGCATAAATTCCTTGACCCTTTATTTTATGAGGAAAACCGACAACCGCTGCCTCTGAAACTTTCTGGTGTAGTACAAGGGAACTTTCTACTTCAGCAGTACCTAATCTGTGACCTGAAACATTAATAACATCATCAACTCTCCCGGTAATCCAATAGTAACCATCTTCATCTCTTTTGCAACCATCACCAGTAAAATATTTACCTTTAAATGTTGAAAAATAGGTATTGATGAATCTTTTGTGGTCTTTGTAAACTGTTCTCATCATTCCTGGCCAAGAGTCTTTGATACATAGGTTTCCCTCGCATTTTCCTTTCAGCTCATTTCCTTCATTATCTACTATTACTGGATTAATTCCAAAAAATGGAAGTGTTGCAGATCCAGGTTTAGTTGGTGTTGCACTCGCAAACGGAGCAATCAGCGTTGCACCAGTTTCTGTTTGCCAATATGTATCAACAATTGGGCATTGACTTTTCCCAATAATTTCATAGTACCATTTCCACGCTTCAGGGTTAATTGGTTCGCCAACAGTTCCCAAAATCCTAAGAGAATCTCTCTGGGTGGAATTTACTAGTTCATTTCCTAAACCCATAAGAGCTCTAATAGCGGTAGGGGCAGTGTAAAAAATTGTGACTTTGTGTTTATCTACAACTTCCCAAAACCTAGAACCTGTTGGATAGGTTGGTATTCCCTCAAACATAACTGTAGTGCTACCATTACATAAGGGGCCATAAACTATATAGGAGTGTCCCGTAACCCAACCAACGTCTGCAGAACACCAGTATATATCGTTTTCCTTAATATCAAAAATTAGTTTATGTGAGAGTGATGCATGTAAAAGATAACCTGCTGTAGTGTGTAACACTCCTTTTGGTGTCCCAGTCGAACCAGAGGTATACAAAATAAATAAAGGATCTTCAGAATTTTGTACACTAATTTCGCACTCAGTTGCTTCATTTCTAATCATTTCATGATACCATAAATCATTATCTTCCTCAAAGAAATCTGTACTTCCAGTTCTTTTTACAACTATTACATTTTCTACAAAATTTAGACCTTGCAAACTTTCCTTTACATTCTTTAATAAAGGTATTTTCCTATTTCCTCTTAATCCTTCATTGGCCGTTATTATTGTTGAAGATTTACAATCAATAATTCTATTCTTAAGAGACTCTGGAGAAAATCCTCCAAACACAACAGAATGAATCGCTCCAATTCTTGAACATGCTAACATTGCGATTGCTGCCTCTGGTATCATTGGGAGATAAATAGTAACTCTATCTCCTTTTTTAACCCCTAGTCTCTTTAGTGAGTTAGAAAATTTACAAACTTTTTCAAAAAGTTCTCTATAAGTAATAGTTCGACTCTCATTAGGGTTATCCCCTTCCCAAATTATGGCAATTTTATTACCCTTATTTTTTAAATGTCTATCCAAACAGTTAAAAGAAACGTTTAATGTTCCTCCCTCGAACCATTTTATATCAACATTAGAATTAAAATCTGTTTTTTTAACAGTATTGAAATTTTTAATCCAATCTAAATTCTTTGCTTGTTCACTCCAAAATTTTTCTGGATCCTCAATCGATAATTTGTAAAGTTCTTTATACTTTTCAAATGTAATGGCGGCATTATTTTTTATATAATCAGGTACATCATAAATATTTATCATTACACAAATATATCAATTCTTTGTATTTTGTTAAGAGTTTGTTTAATATTTTAAAAGACTTTTTTAAATTTATAAACTTTTACCTCTGAAAAAAGACCGGATAAAAAGTATGGATCATTCTTGTAAAACTTTTCTACATCAGATTTTTTAGCAGCACTGATTACGATTAAACTTCCTTTCACATTATTCTTCTCGTCTAATAGTGGCCCCGCGAAAAGTATCTTTTTTTTGTAACCCTCTAAAAAATTAAGATGAAAAGGACGTTGTTTTTTCCTTAGTTGAGAGCAATTCTCTTTGTCAAGACATATTAATGAATAATACATTTAGTTTTCGTATTGATTTGGTCTAGATAATAATTTGAAAATGATATTATTAATAGACCTTCCATCTAAAATATTTTTTACTGCATAACATATAGGAACGTCAATTTTAAGTTTACTTGCAATTTGACAAATGGAATCACAAGAGTTTAAACCTTCACTGAGTATCTTTTCCTGAAGAATTTCTTTTAGGCGCATACCTTGTCCTAGTTTTACTCCTAAATTTGTATTCCTTGAATTCATTGAATTGCATGATAAACTTAAATCACCAATTCCCGATAAACCATAAAACGTTTCTTCTTTTGCTCCCATAGCTTTTCCTAACATTATCATTTCTTTCAAGCCTCTCGTAAGAATTGATGATTTAGCATTTTCTCCATATTTTTTACCCATTACTATTCCACACGCAATAGCTATTATATTTTTCATTATACCTCCAACTTGTGTTCCGATGATGTCATTATTAAAGTAGGGTCTAAAATCTGGACTAGAGATTGTCTTTCCTAGACTTTTTAAATATACTCTGTCTTTGGATGACAAAACATAAGCTGTGGGCAGACTTTTTGCTACCTCTTGTGCAAAGTTTGGTCCCGATAGAACTGAAATTTTCGAATTTTCGAAAGTTTCAGAAACAACTTCACTCATTAGTTTATTGGAAATTTTCTCTATCCCTTTACAACATATGATAAAATTTTTATTTCTTACATTATTTTTTTTTAGTATTTCAAGATTTTTTCTCAAGGTTTGTGATGGTACCACAAGAAAAATATAATCGCATTTTGAAATTTCTTTGTGATTTAAAGAAAAACCTACATTCTTTGGAATAACTGTATTGGGGAGATGTTTTGATTCTCTTTTATCATTTATTTTCTGTAAGCTTCTACGTGAATTAAAAAAAATTGTGATTTTATTTTGTGTTTTACTAAAAGCTATGGATAACGCTACTCCCCAGGAACCGCTTCCAACTATTCCAATTTTTTTATTCATTATTTAACTCTTCTAATGGCCATCTTGGTTTTGGAAGGAAACAAAAAGAATCTCCCGATTCTTTTTGTTTTAATCTTTCTATCCCAGCCCATGCAATCATGGTCGCATTGTCAATACATAATTTTAGTGGTGGAACTTCAAAAAACATATTTTTTTTTTGGGCTAATTTTTCAAGTCCATCTCTTAGAAAAATGTTTGAGGCAACACCACCTGACATAACAAAAAATCCATTTCCATATTTTCGTTTAAAATAATCCATAGCTTTTTCACACCGATCTGTTAAACAATCAAGTACCGCCGTTTGAAAATCATAAGATAGATTATTTTTTTCAGAATTACTTAGTTTTCCCTCAAGTTTTTTTCGTACTGCTGTTTTTAATCCAGAAAAAGAAAAATTGAAATTATCTGCTTTATACAATGGTCTTGGGAGTTTAAATAAACCTTTATTCTTTTTCAACTTTGCAGATTTTTCAATTTCAGGTCCTCCTGGATATTTATATCCCATTAACTTTGCAGTTTTGTCAAAAGCTTCCCCAATTGCATCATCTAAAGTTTCACCTAAAAGCTTGAATTTGTTGTATGCCTCTGCAACAAGAATTTGAGTATGACCACCTGAAATTAGTAAAGTTAAAAAGGGGAAATTAATATTAGAATTAAGTCTCGAAACTAAAATATGAGCTTGCAAATGATTAATAGCAAAAAAAGGTTTTTTAATACTTAACGCAACGGCCTTGGCATAGTTGGACCCTATCAATAGTCCTCCAAGTAAACCAGGTCCTGAAGTAGCGCAAATTGCATCCATCTCAGATAGCGATATTTTCGATTTTTTTAAAACTTTTTTACAAATTTTATCCAAATATTTTATATGTTCTCTAGCTGATAACTCTGGAACTACACCTCCAAATTCTTTATGTTTATCGACTTGCGAAACCAATACTTCGTTAATTTTATTTACTTTTCCATTTTTAAAACATTGAACAATTGCAACTGCAGTTTCGTCACAACTTGTTTCAATTCCTAATACCTTCATTTGAAACTCTAAATAAAAATGTTAAAATTATTTAATACATATCATTTTAAAGTCTACTATAGAAATAGTTTATTTATGACCGATAGAAAATATAAAATTGTAATTGGCTCCAGAAAAAGTCCATTAGCTCGAAAACAAGTTGAAATTTTTAAATCCAGTTTCAGTGAACGCTTTTTATCTAATGAAAAAATAAAATTTCAGTCTAAATTCTTAAGTACCTCTGGTGATAAATTTTTGAATCAAAGATTATCAAAGATTAGTAACAAAGGACTTTTCACTAAAGAAATCGATGAAGCTCAAATTGCAGGAGACATTGATTTATCAGTTCATTCCTTAAAAGATTTACCATTTAGATTACCAAAAGGATTAAAAATTGGAGCATATCTCAAACGTGAAGATTACAGGGATGCATATATTAGCAGGAATAACAAAACGTTATTTCAACTAAAAAAAAATGCTATTATAGGAACATCCTCAACCAGAAGGGAGGCGCAACTAAAGAAGATTAGATCCGATTTTCAATTTAAAGTTATTAGAGGAAATGTAGAAAGTAGAATTAAAAAAGTCAAAGCAGGAAAATATGATGCAACTCTTTTAGCGATGGCTGGTCTTAAAAGGTTAAATATTAGAGATGAGTTTCATCCACTAAGTTTAAATAATTTTATTCCTGCAGTTGGGCAAGGAATAATAGTTGTTGTAATTAGAGATAATGACCAAAAAAACCAAGTAATTTTAAACTCTATCTCTAACAAAAAAACTGAAATTGAAGCTAATTGTGAAAGAAGTTTTCTTGGCGCCTTAGAGGGTTCGTGTGAAATGCCATTGGGGGCATTAGCAATAAAAAAAAAAATAAAAGGAAGTGAAAATATTACATTTAGATATTTTATATCAAAAGATAATTTTACCTTGTGCAAGGTTGAAAAATACAACTTTTCTGTTGGAGAAAGTTTAAAAAAATGTTCAGAATTAGGAAGAGATTTAAAAAAATTATATTTTTAAAAATGAAAAAAAATATTTTACTTACGAGGCCAATAGAGGATTCATTGAATTTAGAAACTAAAATTAAGGAAATAGGATTCAATGTGATTATCTCTCCTATGCTAGTAGTTAAAAAAATTAGAGCATATCCAATTAAAAAGACAAAAATAGACATAATTTTTTTTACTAGTAGAAATGGTATTAGAAATCTAAACAGTAGATCTTTTTTAAACACAATAGTTTTAACGGTGGGAAATGGTACATATTTAGAAGCTAAATCAAGAGGGTACAAAAATATTCATAATGCTGATGGGTCTAGTGATGATTTATTAAAGCTTTATAACAAAAAGTTTGAAAAAAAAAATCATAATATTTTACATCCTACCTCAACAGAAAAAAATAAAAAATTAGAAGATTTTTTTTTGAATAAAGAAAGTACTTACATTAGCTATCCTGTTTATAAAGCTATAAATAAAAATGTATTTCCAAAAAAATTTAAAAATTTTTTTTCATGTAACAATGGTACTATTGTTTTATTCTCTATTAAGACTACAGAAACTTTTTTAAATGAACTAAATAAAATGCAATTAAAAAATAAATGTAAGGATAAAACCTTAATCGTCTTAAGTGAAAACATAAGAAAGAAATTAGACAAAAATGATTTTAAAAAAGTTTTTGTTTTAAAAAAACCTAATCAGGAAAATTTAATCTCATTGATCACTGATTTATAAGTAAAAAAAGGATTTGGATTTGAAAGATAAAAAAACAAAAAAAGCTGAATTCATTGATTTAAAGGATGACGAGTTTAAGAAAAAAAATAATAAAATAAAAACGATAATTATTATAGCATTTTTAGTCTCCCTTATTTTTTTATTTTATAATTTTGATTTAAGTTTTTTTTCAAAAAATAATAAAAATGCAAAACCTATTAATACCTATGAAGAAACACAAAACTTGGACTTACTTGAGGAACAAGTCGTAGATATTGAAAAGATTAATGAAAAAGATATTTCAGAAAGTTTAAACGAGTCTGATAAAAATTCTCAGATGCTGCTCATAAAAAAACAATATGAAACAAATTTGATGAAATTAAATGAATTGGAACGCCTTTACCTAGATCTAAAAAATGAAATTAATAATGTTTCAAATTTAAAAGAAAATAATGGTAACGATTTGGTAAATTTATTAGCTAATCAAAATCTGAAGCTATTTACTTTTATTCAATTTAAAAGAAAAGTAATAAATAATATGGATTTTATTGAAGAGTTTTCCTTGCTAAAAAATTTGTATAAAACTAATGTCGAGGTGTCGGACCTGTTATCCTTCTTTGACTCGCTAGCAAGAAATAATTACAAAAGTTATGATGATTTGATTATTTTATTAGATGATGAATTGAGCTTGGGGAAAAAAAAAATTCTTGACGATAAAAACCTTGATAAGGGAAATAATAGTTTTAACGTGAGGGATTATTTGCGGCAAATGTTTAATTCAACATTCAAGGTAAAAAAAATAACAAAAGAACAGACTCTTGTAGACTATGAGGATAATAATTTTGATGGGATAATTGATTTTAAAAATAAACTTATACAGGCAAAAGAATTTTTAATAGCTGGAAAAGTCAATATAAGTTTAGAGAAAATAAGTGAACTTAATTCTCCATATTCTGATACTCTTAAAAAGTGGATTGATTACGCAGAATTAAGAAGTGAAGTTGAAAGTAAATTATCAAAATTAGAAGAAAGAGTTTTCAGTTTATTTTTAGAAAACTACGATGATTAAAGCAACCAAATATTTCTTGTTAATTTTATTATTTGTTATTCCAATTTCATGGTTATCCAACTATCCAGGTGAGGTCAGAATACTTTGGAATGGTTATTTTATTGAAACGACAGTAGTCGCTATATTACTAATTGTAGTAATCTTACTTATCATAATTTTGTCTATGTATATTTTTTTTAGTAAAATCTCTGACATTCCAAATAAGTATAGAAACTATAAAAAAGAAAAAAATTTTTTGTTAGGTAACAAAGCATTGACAAATCTTACGAAATCTATAGTTGATGGTAATCGAAATGAACTAGAAATTAATGCAAGAAAGATTAAAAAATATTTTAATAATTCTATTTTTTCAGCCTATTTTATCGCTCAGAACTCAATATCAGACAGTGATTTTATTAAAGCTAGAAAGTACCTAAATTTATTATTAAAAACCTCTGAAGGAAAATTCATTGCTCTAAAAGGTTTATCAATAGTTTCTATGAGGGAAAAGAAAAATGATGAAGCATTAAATTATCTTCAACAGGCAAAAAAAATTCAACCTAATAATCTTTGGGTTTCAGACAATCTTTCACTTTTATTAGCAAAAAAAGAGAAATGGGAAGAAGCTGCTTTTGTATTGAGTGAGATAAAAAATGATTTGAGACTTCAAAACAATAGAGCAAGCTTTCTTATTCAATCTGGAAAAAGTCCAATTGAGGCACTTAAGATATCAAGTGAAATAATACCCGTTGCAGTCAAGGCTATTGAGCATTATTTGAAATTAGATAATGAAAAATATGCATATTCAAACTTAAAAAAAACATGGAGAAATCTACAATATGTAAAAATGATTGACGTATTTATGGATACAAATAATAATTCTGAAAAGGGCTACTTAAGAAGATTTAAATTAGTATTAAAGGCATTAAAGCCTAGCCTTGAATATGATGAGACAAAACTTGCAATGGCGATTGCCTCTTTCAAAGTTTCTCTATGGGCTGAAACAAAGAAGTACTTAGAATTAATTAATAAGGATAAATGGGATAAAAGAATAATAAATTTATGGAAATTACTGTCAATCGAAACTAAAAAATTAAAAATTCCTGATTTTCCAAAACAAATTATAAATGAACCATCATGGAAATGTACAGCATGTGGAAATCAAACTGAGGAATGGAGTATTTCTTGTAAAAACTGTGGTGATATAGGAAAAATTATTTGGCCTAAAAGTATTAAACAATTTAAGAAGCAAAATTTAATCGAAATTAATTTATGAGTTTTGTTTTTGGAAATATCTCCCAAAGATGAAGGCATACAAATGTTAGATATGGATCAAATCTTTTTTCAAAATTTATTTCTTTATTTTCTTTTAAATTAATAAGGTTCACCATTTTGTTAATAATCAGATCATTTTTTGGCCAAATATTTTCTTTTCTGAAATAAAAGATCTGTATCATGCTACATGTCCAATCACCAATACCCTTGTATTTTTTCATAACCAACTTAAATTCTTCAGACTTCATAGAACCAAGTTTTTTTTCATTTATTTGTTTTGATCTAAAACCATCAAAAACTGAGATCATAAAATGGAGTTTTTTTTTGGAAACTCCAGACTCTAATATTTTTTTTCTATTTGCTTCCTCATTAAAAAAATTGATAAATTTCGTATTCTTTACTTTTTCGAAAGTCAAATCGTGCCAAATTTTGTTAGCAACCTTAAAAGAAATTTGTTGACTAATTATTGTCTTACAAATGAAAGAAAAAAAATCCAACTTACATGGTGCAGGTTCCAATATTCCGTTTAGCATAATAATTCTTTTTAAGAAATTTATATCGGAAGAAGCATTAATCAAATATTTATGTACTTTTTTTTTGTTAGGATTCATAATTTAACAATTTTTGTTGGATCGTTCTTTTGATTTCTTCTTTTTTTGATAAGATATAAGTTTCTAGCGTAAATTAAAAAACCGCAAGATTGTCCTACAATAAAGACTGGGTCTTCTTTATGTATGGCATAGCTTAGTAAAATCATACTTCCAAGAATACTTATCCACCAAAAAATATTTGGTATGATACTTTTTGAAGCCCTTTCACTTACAATCCACTGAATAAGAAACCTAGAGGCGAAAATAGTCTGTCCAATAAAACCTATGATCATCCAAATTTGTGATGTTAATATCATGACTTTCTCCTTTCTTTTTTTATAAGTAGCCAAACCTTTAATAAATCAATAATACCTATCCAAAACCTATTATTAAAATTAAACTTTGAAACCCCTTTCAATCTTTTTCTATCCTCTACATCAATATTTATGATTTTTCCTCCCTTCATTTTAAATAAAGCAGGTAGGAACCTGTGCATATTTCTGAAATATGGCAAAGTTATATAATCTTTTTTATCAAAAACTTTCAGCGCGCATGCTGTATCATTGCACTCATCATTGAGAAGTTTTTTTCGAACTTTATTGGCTATAAGCGATGACATTTTTTTTAAAAATGTATCTTGGCGTTTTATTCTGTTTCCACATACTATTAAATATTTTTTATTTTTTTGGTTATTCCATGTTGATATAAGTTTTTTGATTTCTTTAGGTGGATTTTGTCCATCGCCATCGATGACAGCAATGATATTATTCTGAGCTGATTTTATACCGGTAAGCATGGCCATGCTTTTTCCAATATTTACGGCATGATTCTTTAATATTAAATTATTTAGTGAGAGAAATTTAGAATTAAATTTTTCAAGAAATTGGTCGTCACTTCCATCATTTACAATTATAATTTCCGGTTTATTATTAGAAAAAGTTTTTATTATTTCTTCAAGAAGTAGGAAAATTGATTCTTCTTCGTTATATATAGGTATTATTATTGAGAATTTTTTATTCATTAGGTTTTTATAACTAAATATCATTCATGGTTCAAATGTTCACTTTATTAAAATCTTCTAAATTAATCATATTAATGTTTATTTTCTTCTCATGCCTCATTTTTTTTCAAGGCGTCACACAAATACCTGTTCTTGATAGAGATGAGGCTAGATTTGCTTCTGCGACTAAAAATATGTTAGAAACAGAAAATTATATTGATATTAGTATTGAAGGAGTATCAAGATATAAAAAACCGATAGGTATATATTGGCTACAATCTCTATCAACAAAACTTTTCAGTAACTCGCCTTTCAATGAAATTTGGACTTATAGAATACCATCAACCTTTGGAATCCTATTAAGCATAATAATTATATTCATATTTACCAAAAAAATATTTAATAAATCAATTGCTCTATTGAGTTGTTTCTTTTTATCTACATCATTTCTATTAATTAGTGAGATGCATCAGGCAAAAACGGACGGAGTTTTATTTCTTTGTATTAATATATGTACTTTAATATTATTGCATAATATTCATTTCTACCCTAAATCAAAATTACGAAGTTCTAGAGAATTATATAAAATATGTTTTTGGCTCTTCTTCGCTTTTGGTGTTTTGATAAAGGGCCCAATAATTTTAATTTTTATTGGATTTCCAATATTATTGTTTTCAATTTTAATAAGAAATATTTTTTTATTGAAATCAATACATACCTACTACGGTTATATTTTATTTCTAATAATAGTGCTTCCTTGGTTTGTATTAATTAGTAAAATATCTGAAGGGAGGTTTTGGCATGAATCAGTTATTAATGATTTATTAAATAAAGTTTTCTCTGGTCAGGAGTCTCATGGTTTTTTTCCGGGTTATTATTCTATTTTGCTTTTTCTTTTTATGTGGCCTGGTTGTATTTTTGTTGTTGATGCTACAAAAAAATTTTTTAATAAAAGAAAACAAATTCATAAATCTGAAACTAAGATATTGTTTCTAATTTGTTGTTTTTTACCTTGTTTCATATTTTTTGAGTTAATTACTACTAAACTTCCTCATTATGTAATGCCTACTTATACATCCCTTAGTATCTTGCTTGCAGTTTATATTATTGATTATAAAACAAAAAATTTTAATTTAAATTTTATAAATTTAATCTTGCTTTATTTTTTTCCGTTCCTTTTTATTTCGATTTATTTTTCTGCAAATATTTTATATTCAGAATTAGACCTGGAAGCTTTGTTGGTCACTATTAGTTTAATTTGTGCTTTAATTTTGTGTTACCCATACACAAAAAAATGTAATGTCAAAAAATTTGTTTATTGTACAGGAATTTTACAAATAATATTTTATTTTGTTTTGGTTTATTCATTAAACCCAAAATTAGAAAAATTTTGGATTGCCAAGCAACTAAATGATATAGTCTCAAGAAAAGAAAATATTGAGAAAAAAGTTTTTCATACTGGATTTAATGAACCTAGTCTTATTTTTTTAATTGGTCATAAATCTAAAAGACTTGAGCCTGAGTCAATGGTAAAGATCGCAAAAAATAGTAGAAATAATCTATTTATTATGACTGAGGAGAAACATCAAAAATTTGCCAAAATTCTTTCTAATGATATCTCTACAAGTCAATATTATAATTTTGTTGGGTTTAACTACTCAAAAGGTAAATTTCTAAAGTTTATAATATATGAAAATTAATGTTTAAAATTAATATAAATTTTAGTTTTCTCTTATCTATAAAATTCTGCATTTATGTTTTATTCACCACATGGTTGTTTTTTAATTTTTTTGATATTGAAATTTTTAAATTAACAAGAAATTTTAATGCTAACTACTTCTACTTTTTTGAAAATATTATTGATCCAATTTCAGATGTATTTAATCCATTAAATATTTTAATAATTTTCGCATTACTTTTATTATTTACTTTTAGGATTAAAAAAAAAATCAAGAATCCAAAGCTATGTAAAGCGGTTTTAAAAAAAACAAATCTAAAAATAGATGAGGTATTAAATTTAATTGAATTTTATAAACTAATTTTTTGTCATATTATTTCTTCATTACTAATTTCAGGGTTAGTGTGTCATTTATTAAAATATATTTTAGGAGTCTCTCGACCAAAATATTTTTTTTTAAACGGATACGAAAGGATTAATTTTTTTAATTTGGAGCATAAGGTAAATTCACTTCCTTCTGGTCACACTCAAGCTATTTTTACAGTCGCGATACTTTTTGTTATTTATTGTAAACAATTTTACTTCATTGCTTTTTTCGTTGCTACTCTGGTTGGAATCTCAAGAATTTTTATGTCAATGCATTTCCCAAGTGATTTGATTTTAGGTGCATACATAGGCATGTTCTTTCCTTTAGCTATTTTTGTATTATTTTTCCAAGAAAAACTGAATAATTATAAAAAAGAAAAAAATTTTAATTTCAGATTATTTATGAAATTGATATATTTAAGAGGCATATGAAATTATCTTTATATATATTCTTTATCTTTTTTTGTGTTGTAAAAGGTTCTAATGCAAGTAACTGGTGCAAAGCAATTTATAAGTATAGTGACGAGGCTTATGACGGCAATTTCCAAAAACAACTATCATTATGTAGAAATAGCGACAACTTGTTTGTCTCTATCTCTTCAAAGTACAAAAACTCGGCTCACTTGCTTAATGCTACGATTGCAAATTTCTGTGATTTAAATAAAAATATTGTACGGTCACAGTCAGAGGTTTCTGACCAATCATATTTTTCAGCTGTTTGCGTTTTTAGAAGACACGAATTAAGAAGTAAGTAATTATTCTAAACTTTTTTTTATAATGTCGTTTACAACTTATGCTAAGTTTAATTTCAAATATAAGACTAAATAGAATTAGAGTTGAAAAAAAACATAGTTTTAAATCAGAGATTCCTAATTATTCAAATAGTCAATTAAATTCATCAGATACAAACAATAAAAATTTGTTGTCTTCACAAACTTGGTTAAAATTGTACAGAAAAAATAAAACCCTGTAGGAACAGGGTTTTATTTAGAGGAAATTAAAATAGACTGGAAAATAGTTGTAGTAATAAAATAAGACTAAAACTAACTGCGCAAATTTTAGTAATGTACAAACCAAATTCCATAAATCAATATATAGTATTTTTTTAATAAAGTCAAACCACATATAGTTTAAAATTTTTTTCTTTAGTTTAAAAAAACCTATATTATTCTATACTTTATGAAAAAAAAAAAAATTGCTGTTATAGGTAGCGGAATTTCAGGATTATCTTGTGCTTGGCATTTGAGTAAAAAGTTTGAAGTCCATTTATTTGAAAAAAATAATTATTTTGGAGGACACTCAAATACTCAAAAAGTCTGTCTCAAAAATAACAAGGAGTTATTTGTTGATACAGGTTTTATAGTTTTTAATAATGAAAATTACAAAAATTTGATTTCATTTTTTAAATTTCTCAAAATACAATCTATTGAAACTGATATGTCTTTTTCGGTATCAATGAGTAGTAAGTCTTTTGAATATGGAGGAAAAAATTTAGATACAATTTTTGCTCAAAGAAAAAATATTTTTAGTAAAAAATTTTGGGTGATGCTGTATGAAATAACAAAGTTTTACAAAACTGCAAAAAACATGTAAAAAAATTTGAGAAAAAAACAATTTATGATTATCTCATCACCAACTCTTATTCTAAATTTTTCATCAACAATCATATTTTTCCAATGGCAGCTAGTATTTGGTCAGCACCTATTCATGAAATAAAAAAATTTCCGTTTGATAAATTTATTCAATTTTTTGAAAATCATGGATTATTAAAAATAAGAAAGAGACCAAAATGGAGAACAGTATTAAATGGAAGTCAAGAATACGTTAAAAAGATAATTTCTGATTATAAAATAATTTCTCATTTAAACAAAACCGTCCATAAAATTGTCAGAGGAAAAAAAATTCTTTTATTTACTTCTCAAGGGAAGGAAACTTTTGATGAGGTGGTTCTTGCATGTCACTCAAATCAAAGTTTAAACCTTATTGAGGAACCAACTTATGAAGAAAGATTTTTCTTGTCCAAAATAAGATATCAAAAAAATGTTGTTTGGCTTCATTGTGACGAATATTTTATGCCAAAAATTAAAAAAGTATGGTCCTCATGGAATTTCCTAGATTTTGGAACAAATAACTTATGCGTCACTTATTGGATGAATAAACTGCAAGATTTAAAAACTAATCAGCAATTTTTTGTTTCACTAAATTTGCCAAAATCACCATCAAAAAATAAAAGATTTAAGAAAATAATTTATTCACACCCAATATTCGATCACAGTGCTATCAAGGGACAAATAGGTTTAAAGGCTATACAAGGTAAAAATAATACTTGGTTTTGTGGGGCATATTTTGGTAATGGATTTCATGAAGACGGAATCAAGTCAGGCTTAGATGTGGCTGAAAAGATAACGGGAGTAAAAAGGCCGTGGTAGGTATAAATCTGGTTGATGACTGTATATTTAAGGGAAAAGTTTTTCATAAGAGGTTATTACCTTTTGAACACAAGTTTGAATATAATATCAGCTTTTTTTGGGTGAATATTAAGCAATTTGAGGAAACCCTTTTTTTTAAACATAATAAATTTTCATTGTTTAGTTTTTTTGATCGTGATCATGGGGATATTGATAGGAATAAAAATGTATCTCTATTTAATTATTACTTAAATTTTTTAAATAAAAATAAAATTTTTGGAGTTAAAGTGATTAAGGTTCTCTGCTTACCAAGAATATTTAACTACCAATTTAACCCTGTTTCTGTTTTTGTCTGTTTTGATAATTACAAAAAACCATTGGCTTTTATTCTTCAGGTCTCAAATACGTTTGGAGAGAGACATGCTTATTTAATAAAAGTACAAAGCAGTACATACTTGATTAAAAAGAGATTTCATGTCTCACCTTTCTTCAATGTAAAAGGGGAATATGAGGTTACTTTTGAAATTACCAGAAAAATAGTGAGATTATTTATTAATTACAACAAAGATAAGAAAAGATTATTTTGTGCACATTTCTGTGGAGATTATCTAAATATCACAAACTCTAATCTTTTAAGAATTTTTTTCTCTCAATTCTTGCAAAACTTTAAAGTTACAATTGGAATTCATTATGAAGCATTGAAATTATGGAAGAAAGGTGCAATTTATTATAATAAGCCAACAAAGCCGAAAGAATTTTTAACAAAAATTAAATAACACGATTTTTAAATATGAATAAGTCACTGAAACTTTTTTTTAGCATTCTATCTCAAGCAAGATATGGAAGCATAGCAGTTTTTCATGATGAAAAAAAATTATTCTCACATAAATCTCCAAATCAAGGACCAAATTCTAAAATTATAATTAATGACTTTAAGTGTATTGACAATTTTCTTGCAAAAGGTGATATAGGTTGGGCAGAAGCTTATATCAAAAATTATTGGGAAACAAACGAACTATCTCTTTTTTTAGAATGGGGTGCAAGAAATTTCCATGAGTTTACAAGTTACATAAGAGGTAAATGGTATGTAATATTATATTTAAGAATGAGGCACTATTTAAATAGAAATACACGAGAGGGTTCAAAAAAAAATATAAAGTTTCACTATGACCTTGGGAATGATTTTTATTCTCGATGGTTAGACAAGTCAATGACTTACAGTTCAGCAATTTTTGAAAATAATAAACAAGATCTTTTTGATGCACAAATGAACAAGTTTCAAAAGTTAGCAGATCTTTGTGGTATAAATCAAAATGACAAAGTTTTGGAGATTGGATGTGGTTGGGGTGCTTTTTCAATTTTTCTAGCAAAACTAAGAAAGGCAAACGTAACTGCAATTACCATTTCAAGAAAACAATACGAAGAGGTAAAGAAAAAAGTTTTTAAAGAAAGCTTGCAGAATAAAGTTAATGTAGAACTCACCGATTACAGAGATTTAAATGGTAAGTTTGACAAGATTGTTTCAATTGAAATGTTTGAAGCAGTTGGCGAAAAGTACTGGCCTCTTTTTTTTAATGTTTTAAGAAATAATTTGAAAGTTTCGGGGAAGATTGGTTTACAAACCATAACCATCCAGGATCATTATTATAAAACTTATAAAAAATTTCCTGACTTCATTCAAACATACATATTTCCCGGAGGCATGTTACCTTCTACTCAAATCCTTCAAAGAACAATAAATCAATCCGGTTTAAAAATTATTGATAAAAATTTATTTGGCAAACACTATGCAAAAACAATTTCACAATGGAAAAAATCATTTAATGCTTCTTGGAAGGATATAAGAGATAAGCAATTTGACATAAATTTTAAACGTCTATGGCAGTATTATTTAAGTTATTGCGAAGGTGGTTTTCGATCCGGAAATATAAATGTGGGACAGTTTTTAATTGGAAAAGATTAGATCTATAAAATTATTTATTTATTGCGCACCTGCTTTTGCGTTTGCAATTCCTACATTTCCAATAATGATTTTGCTACCCCAAATATATGCAACTGATCACAATCTTGCCCTAGCCACAATAGGGGGAGTGTTATTTTTGGGAAAAGTATTAGATGTTTTTTCGGATCCACTAATGGGTTGGGTTTGTGACAAAAATTTTATATCTAGAAAATTATGGATAATTGTTGGAACTATAATTTCGGGTATAGCTTTTTATAAACTTATCTTACCTTTAAACACTCCTGATGGTCTATACTTGTTTGTTTGGATTTCTTTTCTTTATATTGGATGGACAGTTTTTCAAGTTTCATATTTGTCGTTAGGTTATGATTTAGATAGCGATTATTACGGCAGAAGTAAATTAAGTGCCAGCCGCGAGTTTTTTGTCATCCTAGGTTTGTTGGCATCTGTGTCACTCCCAGTCTTGATAAATCAAAATTTAACGAAATCAGAGGAAATTGTGCTTAACCTGGCACTTATTTCAGGAGGTGTTTCAGTATTGATTTTTTCATTAGTAATTCCAGAAAAAAAAAGAGTTAAATTTAAGTCAGCAAAAAATTTTTTTAGCACATTAAAAGAACTAAAACATAACGACCATCTTTTAAAATTATTAATTCCTTGGTTTTTAAATTGTTTAGCAAATTCATTTCCAATGATTTTATTCGTCTTTTTTGTTACGTCTGTTTTAGACGGAGAAGAGTCTGACAAAGAATTTATTTTATTTTTATATTTTCTGTCAGCCTTAGTTGGAATGTTTTTTTGGGTTTTTTTATCTAATTACTTGGAAAAAAAAAATATTTGGCGTTTTTCAATGTTTTCTTCAGCTATTGTTTTTTTGTTTGTTTTTCTACTAGAAAGTGGAGATATCACGGCTTTTTTAATAATTTCGTGTCTAACTGGTTTCTGCTTAGGAGCTGATCTCTCAATACCTCTTTCAATTCAATCTGATGTAACTGATTATCATAAAGAAAAGTTCAATAATGATATCTCAGGAATATTATTTTCATTGCTAATATTTTTAAATAAATTTACACTAGCTTTAGCAACAATAATTTCATTCAGTTTGTTAGACTTTTATGAATTTGAAGCTAACGAAACAGCATTTGGTGAAGTTAAGTACTTAATAATTTTTCTATATGCTGGAACCCCAATAATTTTGAAATTGATTGTGGTAATAATGTTAAAAAACTTTAATTTAACAAAAGAAAAAGTTATGAAGATAACAAAAAAACTTTATGGTTAGGTTTAACTGAAAAATGGCTAAAAGATGAAAAGATTTTTATTGTTAATTATTTTATTAATTTTAAATGGATGTGCAGATATGAATATTAATAAGTTTGTGGACCAAAAACCAAAATTTATTTTGGAAGATTATTTTGATGGTAAGGTCGAAGCCTGGGGAATGTTTCACGACAGGTTTGGAAATTTGAAACGACAATTTAAAGTAAATATAAAAGGGTCTGTCCAAGATAATAAAATTATTTTAGATGAGAGATTTATATATGATGATGGCGAAAAAGAGCAAAGAATATGGGATATAGATATACTGCCTGGAAATAGATATGAGGGTAAAGCCGATGATGTAATCGGTATAGCAGAGGGTGTTTCTGCTGGAAATGCATTAAATTGGAAATATCATTTACTTTTAAAAGTTAATAAGAACCAAATTAAGGTAGAGTTTGATGATTGGATGTTTCTTCAAGAAAGGGGAATTTTGATGAATAGAGCTGAAGTAAAAAAATACGGAATAAACTTAGGTGTGGTTTCCATAACTTTTTTAAAGATAAAGTAAACTATTTGTGGAATTTTCTAAAAATACTCCCTACTAAAGGTAATTTAGAGTAAAAATTTCTTCCACTGTCCCAAAAATCTATGTGTTTGGTTATTAGGCTGTTTTTAATTTCTATTTCACTTATTCCAACAAAGGAAAATTCTTTTTTATAAAAACCACTAAATGACCATTTAACATAGTATAAATTTTTGTTATTTGATAAGTTTATTATTTTAAATTTAGGTTTTTTAATTACATCAAACATTTGTAAAAGAACGTTTCTGAATTTTTTTTTTCCAGAAATAGTATGAAAAGGATCGGAAAAAAAAATTTTTTCGTCAACACAATCTAAAAGATCATCAATCTTTGTAATATTTAATTTCTCAAAGGAACTTAAATATTTGCGTATAATTTTTGTCATGTTACCGATCTATATTTTTTAAAAGATTTCTAATCAAACTAAAGTATATCTTGTTTGGTAACATGGATATTAGTTTCATTGGAAGGATTAATTTTTTTGGAAAAGAAATTTCAAAATCTGAACTAAATAATTTTTTATAAATTCTTGAAGAGGCTTCATCTACGTCCATTAGGAAAGGCATTGGAAATTTATTTTTATCTGTCATTGGAGTTTTTATAAAACCAGGATGTATGACTTGAACTTTTACTTTAAATCTTGCTAATTCTAAATATAAGAGTTCAGCAAGAAATGTAAGAGCGGATTTACTGACACCATAAATTCCAGCACTTGGAAGTCCACGAAACCCTGCTGGAGAAGAAACAAAAACAATATGTCCTGATCTTCTATTTTTAAATATATTAATCGCATATCCTAGACAATTTATTTGTCCCATAATATTAATATCCAAGACTTTTTTTAACTCCGACAGATTATTAAAATTTAAATTTCCAGGGTTATATGCCGCTGCGTTAAGAATAATTAAGTCTAATCTATTGAATTTAGAAAATATTTTTTTTGACACATTTCTACACTCTTTTTCAGATGAGATATCAAGTTTTAGTGGAAAAATATTTTTATTATCAAACGTTTTAATTTTGTTTAACTTTTCTTTCCTTCTTCCACTTACAACTACAATCCAGTTGTTTTTAACCAGGATTTTAGTTAGCGCGGAGCCAATTCCAGTACCGCCGCCTGTAATCCATGCTACTTTCTTCTCATTGTTCATAATACTTATCTAAAGTGTATTTAATCTGACTACCATCTTTAAGGAAATTCATTTTTACCCAGTTTTTATTTTGATCATACCAAATGTCTATATTAACTTCATCACCAGTAATTTCTTTTCCGGTTATTTTGAAATGAGTTGCATTTAAATTTCCATTATAAATTTCTTCTTCTCCAATTTTTTCAATACTCATTGTAATTTGGCTACAATCTTGTGTATTTATTAATTTCTTTATGTTTCCTTTTTCGACTAGTTGATGACTCCAATAACTTGTTGGAAGAGAACTTATTAAAAAATTTTTTTCACTGTTTGTACCATTTGAGGTTAAAGTATTTTTGTTTTTTGATATTTTACAGAGTAAA
>MDTB01130926.1_pt1 | contig 22907 bp, 23 predicted proteins | sample 811161 | NCBI WGS metagenome assembly MDTB01 (sample SAMN05326650, study PRJNA326480) | marine metagenome | isolation source: seawater | place: Mediterranean Sea | collected 2009
AAATGCATTGTCACTATGAGCGGTTACACCATGGAAGAACCCACCTAGCCTCGCTAGATAGGCAATTGATTGCGCGTTTGCTTTGAACCCTACGCGCAAAATACAATCCTTTATCATTTCATCAGGCTAGGCTGGAACTACATGCAACTAGTAACATTTACGCAAGGTAGTAGTACGAGAATCGGCATACAAAAAGACGAGAGTGTCGTCGATTTAAGTCAGGCCGCGCCCGATCTACCAACTGACATGTTGAGTTTCCTCGAGGGTGGTGACGCCATGATGCAGGCTGCCCAGGCAATTCAGGATTCTGCTGCTCACTATGCCGTGAGCGATGTTCGACTGGAATGCCCGATCACCGTTCCGCCAATGATTCTGGCGATTGGATTAAATTATCGTGCCCACGCAGAAGAGGCCGGAATGGCCCTGCCTAAAATCCCGATGGTATTCACCAAACAACAGACCTGCGCCAATGGGCCCTTTGACGATATTTACGCACCCCCTGAATCCGAGCAACTCGATTACGAGGGCGAGTTGGGTATCGTCATCGGCAAGAAGTGCAGACGGGTCAAAAAAGAGGACGCTGAAAACTACATAGCTGGCTACACCATTGTCAATGATGTGAGCATGCGTGACTGGCAAATGAATGGAGCACCGGCGTCTTTTACCATGGGCAAATCCTGGGACACCCATGGCCCCATGGGGCCTGGTATCGTAACCAAGGATGAAGTCGGCGACCCGCACCAACTACAGCTGAAAACCTGGGTGAATGGTGATCTGCGTCAGGATTCCAGTACCAGCGATCTGATCTTTGACTGCTTCGACATCATCGAATTCATTTCAACCGCGTTCACACTTCAACCGGGCACGGTCATTCCAACTGGAACACCGAGTGGCGTTGGCATGGCCATAGACCCACCAGACTGGCTGGTTGCAGGTGATGTAGTGAAAATCGAGATCGATAAACTGGGTTATATCGAAAACAACGTTATCGCCGACCCACTTTAGCTGACGCTTGCCAGCGCTCCTCGCAATATATCGAGCATTTCGTCGACCTCTGCGTTACTGACCGTCAAAGCCGGCATAAAGCGCAGCGCATTTGGCTTTGGCGCATTGATAAGGAGCCCATGGTCAAACGCGTGTGCTACCACAGAGGCCCCCATATCATTGGGCAAATCTACGGCGACCAGCAATCCTGAACCCCGGATATTAGTCAGCCCTGTCTCTTTGCCCAGTTTTCGTAATTTTCGTTTAAGCGAGTTACCTCTCCTGCGAGCGCGATCAGGGATCTTTTTATCAATCATGTGGTTGACGACGGTATGAGCGGCAGTCATCGCAAGAGGTTGCCCACCATAGGTGCCGCCCTGATCTCCCGCTTCGAACACACACACATTATTCTTCGCAAGGAAGGCCGCAACAGGGAATCCACCACCCAGACCTTTACCCAGCGTCATAATATCCGGCTCAACTTCGTAATTTTCATAGCCAAACAGTTTCCCGGTTCGACCGATGCCTGTTTGAATTTCATCAAGAATGAGAAGAATGCCCTTCTCGTCACATAGCTTGCGCAGACCACTCATATACTCCTGAGTTGCTACATAGACACCAGCCTCACCCTGAATTGGCTCTAACATAATTGCACAGGTGCGATCAGTTACCGCAGCCCTGGTCGCCTCAAGGTCGTTAAAGTCAACGTGAACAAATCCCGGCACCTTGGGTTCAAAGAGCTTATCCCAACCGGCTTTCCCTGACGCTGACATCATGCCAAGCGTTCTCCCATGGAAACTATTATTCGTCGTGATGATTTCATAGGCGCCATTGAGTCGTTCGGCCCCGTATTTACGAGCCAGCTTCACTGCCCCTTCATTGACCTCAGCGCCGCTATTCCCAAACCACACTTTATCCAGGCATGAGTTCGCAGTCAGCACATTAGCTGCCTCGATCATCTGGTCATTCAGTAACGCGGGGCTGCCATTGACCAGTTGCTTTGCCTGCTTGTTAATCGCTCGGACCAGAACTGGCGAGCAATGACCCAAACAATTAACCGCCCATCCCTGAATGAAATCCAGGTACCGATTATCGTTTGCGTCCCACAGATAGCTCCCTTTACCCCGCACCATCACTTGCTCCGGTCGGGTCACAACGTAAATGAGGCTCTGCTCGGCGGCATTTAGCATGGCTGGAGTTGAGGGTGATTCGGTCATGATGTTCTCTCAATGGTTACGACTAGCCCGTCAGAATACATAAAACACGACCAAAAACACATACTTGGACGCTCACTGATTGGCAACTACCAGGCACTGGTTTATTCTTGCCAATCTCCCGATAGCGGTACCCATATAAACGATGAATGAAAAAGTTTCGCTGATCGCATCGAGTTTGATGCAACAGCCAGTCTCGGTTACCCGAAAAATGGCTGCATCGCTACCACGATTGCGGCAGCTGGCAACCGAAAAAGGCCTGAAGATCCATCACCTGGGAGCGGGCTACCCGCACCCGGAAGTCACTGACCCACGAGGTTTTCTGGAGCATAAAACAAGATACTTCGCCCATCTGGCGGCGGCCTCTGGTATCAATAACCCCGATGACATTCCCGAGTATTTGAGGGAGTCTTATGCCTACACCGATACGCTCGGGCCTGTGTCAGTTCGTGAGAATTTCGCCAAAGTCTACGGCGCTGATTGGAAGGTCCACATGAACCCCGATCACCTGCTGCCAACTGTCGGTGCCAGCGGCGGCATAAATCTCATGTGTTCGTTGTTTGAACGCCCCGGCGTAGAAATCGCCTATATCACTGACGCGCCGACCTACGCAGGATTCATTGCACGTGCACAACTCGCCGATCAGACTCGCATCTATAGCGTAGAGATGGATGAGCAAGGCCCAATTGTCGATAGCCTTAAACGACAGATCGATACTGCCCGGGCAGATGGACGACTCGTACCTTTCTACTACACCGTGCCAGACGGGCATAATCCCGCAGGATTCTCTTTCTCAAAAAAGCGTCGAGAAGAAATTCTCGAGGTTATGCGAGAGTATGGCGTTCTAATCGTGGAAGATGCCCCATACGTCTACATCAGCTACGCGAAAGAGCAAGACCGACCTCAACCATTTTTCGCCATGGACTCTGGCGTCACGGTCCATTTGTTCACAGGCTCAAAGATTGGCTTTCCGGGCCCTCGCGTCGGGTTTCTTTACACCGAAGCGACGGTGGAAATATCCAGAGCGGAAGTCATCAACCTGAGTAACCTTCTGCTCACAGAATCCAGTGCAGACATTCTTTTTCACAACCCCGAAGCACTGTATGGATTTGAGGCCATTCTGCACGATGAAAATATGGAACTACGTCACTCTCTTTGGCCCGTAGCGGATGAAAAGCTCAAGGTCTATCGGGAGAATCGAGAAATCATACTGGATGGTCTCGAGGATGGGCTCGGCGCCTACCCAGAGCGCTTCAGCTGGACAATACCTGAATCCGGATTTTTTACCGTATTCCGCTTTCACGACCGAAACATTGCTTCCGATGATGCTTTTGTCGAGCAGTTAGTGTCGGAGTTCGGCATTGTGGTCATTCCTATGTACGATTTCTATCCGGAAGATGCACGGCAACGAAACCCCCGTGCAGGGTTGGATGAGTTGAGACTATCGTTCTGTTTTAGTGAGAGTTACGGAAAGGCCCGGCGTCAGGATCTGGCTGAAGCAGTTAGCGCTTTTTGCGATGCGGTACTAACGCTTACAGGAATAGACAAATGATCTGCAAAAGGATTTGAATTCGCCACCTGCGGGCGCACTGTACCGGATATTAGCGATCGACATCGATCAGCTAATACCGGAATCTGGTGAAAACTAGGTAGCTGTACTTCCCGAAGCTGGTCTAGGTATGCCGCGTGATCAGTTGCGGACGATCATCTACCGGGAATAGACAGATACCTGGGAATCACTCAGCTGGGACTACGTTCTCTGCCTGAGGACCCTTCTGGCCCTGAGTAACAGTGAACTCTACCGCTTGTCCTTCGGCCAAAGTTTTGAAGCCATCTCCAGAAATCGCACTGAAGTGTACAAACACATCGGGGCCTGATTCCTGTGAGATAAAGCCATAGCCTTTGGATTCGTTAAACCATTTAACGGTTCCTGTAGTGGTAGACATATTTACTTCCTGGTTCTTTCAAGTCATTTTTCTTTGTGCCTATCCACATGGGACAGACGGTTGAGCTGGAACGTGCTAGTACTTATGTGAAACAGGACTAACCGGCGTGCATAAATAGAAAGTACTTTCGAGCAAAAAGCAGTATAGGGCCATTTTAAGAAAATGAAAACCTTAGCGTTTACCCTTTATTTTGGGCAATTGGATGATATATCCCCCGGAACGCTCATCCAGCTCAAGCTTCAGCAACCCTCTATTCTCGGCCTCCTCCAACAAATCGCTAAACGAGCGAACACCGTAAGCTCGCTCATTGAAGCCCGGCCGGCGCCTTTTCAGGGTCTGTTTGACCATTGAACCCCACAATTGCTCACCTTTATCACCCTGTAACCCTTCTGCCGTATCAATAACCAGCCGAATTGCCTCTTCTATATCGTCATCGTCCTGAGTTGCTACTTTTTTGGCTTTTGTCCCACTTTTCGGAGCCGATTGCTTAACAGGTTTTCTCTGTTTTCGTTGATCTGCCACCAAATCGTCGTAATAGATAAACTCATCACAGTTATTGGTCAGCAAATCAGACGTCGAATTCTTGACCCCAACACCGATCACCAGCTTCGCATTCTCCCGCAATTTACTGACCAGCGGCGAAAAATCCGAATCGCCACTAATAATGACGAAGATATCGATATGTTCTTTGGTATAGCAGAGATCCAGCGCATCAACGACCATACGAATATCTGCCGAGTTCTTGCCGGACTGACGGGTGTGCGGAATCTCAATCAATTCAAACGATGCATCATGCATCGTCGGTTTGAATTCTTTATAGCGGTCCCAGTCACAATAGGCCTTCTTGACGACAATGCTGCCCTTGAGCAAGACACGCTCCAACACCAGTCCAATATCAAACTTTGAAAATTTCGCGTCTCGTACGCCGAGTGCCACATTCTCAAAGTCACAAAACAATGCAAGGCTTCTACTTTCATCTACCATAATCTTTCCTAGCGATAGTACCTAGCGATAGTACCGATGAATGGTTCCGGTAAACGGCAGGTCCAACTGATCAACCAGTTCCGGTGTAGAGGCTTCATGCTGAAACCCATTTATTTGCATCGCGTCACTAAACTTTTGCGCGACGCCCCTATCCGCATCCACGATCAATACCTCACACGCCTGGTTCGCTGCCCGCCCAATAAAATCAGTGAGACACGAAGCCTGCCTCGGTTCATAAAGAACATCGCTGCCAATAATGAGATCGTATCCGCCGAGATCAACATCCTTGTCACTCCATGCCACCTGAAAGAAGGGAATCGGCCTCCCCTGATTCAGTTCCACATTAACTTCCATGAATGCTTCGGCTTCAGGATGGAAGTCTGTGGCGGAAATATTTGCCTGTCGATGATTCAACACGTGGCTTGCAAGCCCAATACCACAACCCACTTCGAGTATCCGTCTGTTTTCAATATCCACATCCATCATCAACTGAGCCAGAATTTCAGGGGTTGTCAAGACAACCCCAAATAACGGCCAGGTATCTTCATGAATACCCAGATTTCCCGCGAGACCCTTGGGATCAGAAAATTGATGAGTATCCCTCAACGTCCTTAGATGGATATCAAGTTCACCAAATTCGTACGTCTGATACCGATAACGCAGTGCAGACAATTCAGATTTCCTGTGGGACCCGGATCACCTTAACCGAATTCCCAGCAAGTTTCCTACTGACCGGTTATCGCATCAGCATGGCGAAAGATATGTCTTAATTTCTGGACGACGGGTTCCGGAAGGGGTGGACGGCACAAGGAGTCAATATTCGATTGTAGATGATCGGGGTTGCCGGTGCCCGAAAGCACCACATGTACTCCGGGTTCGTATCGACAAAAACGATAGGCCGCATCAACGATACCTGTCGCGTCAGATTCCTTCAGTACAAATCCAAGTGGATCGTTAACGTCTATCTCGTCCGCTTCGACCTGACCATTAGAAATCAATGTCTGCACCGCCTCACGTAACTTCTCGGGCTGACTGAGCGCTCGGCGCACCGCGAACATAATTTGTACAGCCACGTTTTTTTCCAGGGTTTGCTGAAACAAACCTCTAGCGGATTGATTAAGGATGTTAAACCCCACCATCACCACATCCCACGGATCCTCAGGCAATGAGTCCAGTAACATCTGATGCGTCATATCGACATTGAACAATTCCGACACACCAATGAAACGTATCTTCCCTTCGTCTTTGAGCTCCGTAAAAGTAGGTAAAATTTCGTCTCGCAATATGGCGTACTGTTCGGGTCGAACACCATGTAGGTTGTAGATGTCGATGTAATCGGTACCCAGCTCAGACAAGCTGGCTTCGATGGACTGACGCACCAATTCGGGACTGATTTCCTGACTACAGGATTTCTTGCTGGAGATAATGACTTTGTCTCGGGCTACCGATGCAATCCCTTTACCTACAATACCTTCGGTACCGTAACCTTCAGCGGTGTCGATAAAATTTACCCCCGCATCCAGCGCACGACGAACAATATCGACAGATTCCGCTTCGCTTTTGTCTGCGCTCATACCGATTCGACTCGGCCCACCACAACCAAGGCCCATGACGCTGACATTAAGTCCGGTTCGGCCAAACGTTACGTAATCCATTGAGTGCTCCTGATTGTACTTACCAACTGTTACGAAGCTCTCGCAGTTTTAAGAAGACCGTTTTAGGATCGGGATCGTCCGGCAGATCTGAAAACTCTTCCCGAAGTTGTGCGATAACTGACGGACTGCGCAATCTAAAGAAAGTATTCACGTCTTTTTCGATCGCCAGAGTCGACACGAGTGCCTCATCCAGATTCTGGTCGTGAATTTCATCCAATAGTTTTTTCGCATCATCATTGTCAGGCTCTCTTGCCAGGGTGAATTCAAGATTATTCGCAATATAGTCGTGACCAGGATAAATAAGCGTTTCGTCCGCGAGCCCGGAAAGCTGACTAACAAACGTGTCGTAAAGCTCTGCTGGATGTCCGCCATTGTGACAGTTACCTGCACCAGCATTGAACAGGGTATCGCCGGAAAACAAAGCCGGGGTATCGGTTTGCGACAACAAGCAAACATGAGACATGGTGTGTCCGGGCGTGTCCAATGCCAGAAGTTCAAACGAGTTTCCAACCTTAACGACATCGCCTGCATTCAAGCCCACGTCCATGCCTTCGATCTTCTCCCTAGCATTCTCGTGCGCTAATAGCTTTGCTCCTGTCGCCGCAATCACCTTTTGGTTGCCGCCGGTATGGTCGCCATGCTCATGGGTATTGAGGACCTGAGTAATACTCCAGCCTTTTTCTTTGGCGACGCCAAGACACTTCTCGTAATCCAGGGGATCAACTGCAAGCGCCTCACCGGTCTCGGGACATACAATCAGATAGTTGAAGTTGCGAAAGGAATTGCCGGTCCAGATTTGTTCGACGATCATGTATATTTCCTCAAGTGCGAGTAAGGCTGAAAGCTGAAGTAAACTCGGAGACACGCGCGGAATCAAGTATATGTCGAAACCCAATATCCTGTTCCTGATGACAGACCAACAGCGCTGGGATGCCATGAGCTGCACCAGCGATTGGGCACGAACACCCAACATGGACCGAATCGCCAACGAAGGCACCCTGTTTACCCAATGCGTCACGACTACACCTGTGTGCGTACCGTCACGGCTAACGCTTGCAACAGGAAAATATCCACATAACACCAACGTGTGGACACATCAGCCATATGTCATGCCTGCTGATGCCGACAACTGGATGGGGGAAATACGAAACCTCGGTTATCGAACCAGTCTCTTTGGCAAAACCCATCTACACACGCATGAGGGCGATTTTCGCGAGAAAGAAGACTTACTACACGCCTGGGGCCTTGATGACGTAGATGAAATTGGCGGGCCGCGAGCCAGCGCCACAACAATGAGCCACATGACGGCCATGTGGGACGAGAAAGGATTGCTTGATGGGTATCGAGCAGACGTAGCAGATCGATTCGCCAACAAGCCATACGTCGTGAGACCTTCATCGCTGCCGTTGGAAGACTACTACGACATATATATAGGACAGAAAGCTAAAGGATATCTCGAGTCCTATAGCCGGGAAGAGCCCTGGTTCTGCTGGGTCAGTTTCGGCGGGCCGCACGAGCCCTGGGATACCCCGGAACTCTACGCCAGCATGTATGACCCTCGCTCAATGCCGGAAGCCATCGCCAAAGAACAGAACAATCCCTCCAGGCCGCAAGGGTTTGCCGATGAAATCAGCAATGGTAAATGGTGCCCCGCTTTTGAAGAAGGCGAGGTAGGTGCTATGCGCGCAAACTATGCTGGAAACGTAACGCTCATTGATGACCAGATTGGTGAAATACTGAACGTCATCGAAGCGCGAGGCGACATGGATAACACCATCATCGCCTTCACTTCGGATCACGGTGAAATGAATGGTGATCACGGCCTAATCTACAAAATGAATTTTTACGATGGTTCACTGCGTGTCCCCCTTATGGTCAGAGTACCCAATGGTAAAGGTGGCATCGTCAACAACAGTCTGGTTGAAAACAGCGATCTGGGTCCCACGCTGGTCGAGCTTGCGGGAGGATCATTAGACTACCAGCAATTTGCTGAATCCTTCGCGGATACACTCGACGGTTCAGCGCACCGTGAAGATGGTCTATCGGAAATCCTGGGCGAGTTCATGCTCATTAATCAAGATTGGAAGATTGCACTGAACAACCACGGGCTAGCCTATCTCCTGTTTGATCGAAAAAACGACCCTCTGGAAACCAGGAACCTTGCTGGAATGCCAGAGTACCAGCCCACCGTAGAAGAAATGCGCTTGCGAATCCTCGAAAGAGTCGTCCAGAGTCAGCTCAGACTGGATTGAAGGCCTGCCAGCAAGCAGAGTGACAACCTCTTAGCGGCAGTTGCGACGTTCAGCCGCTTTTTTTTGAATCCGAACGGAATACACCAGGCCATCTCTGGGTCTATCTAGTAACTGTCGTCTCGGAATTAAATCGTTCAACATGACCGAACCTAGACAATTTCCTGCACGCATTACTGGCTGCCTGTGGTGGCGGAGGTGGCGGAGGTGGCGGAGGTGGAAGCGATAACACCAACATCAGTTCCACAGGATGGTTGATTCCCGAGGATGAAGTCCGGGATGGCGGACCTGGAAAAGACGGCATTCCTGCCATTAACAATCCAGTGTTCGTATCCCAGGACCTGCAGCAGGTTACGGCGCGCCAGTTGATGATTGGCATGTCCGTGGATGGTGAAGCAGTCGCCGCGTCACACGACATCAAGGACTGGCATGAAGTGCTGAACCTGGGAACATCTACTGGTCCGACCACCATGAGCTATTGTCCACTAACGGGCTCAGCGCTTTACTGGCAGGGAAATGAGAACCACACCGACCCCACCTTCGGCGTATCTGGATTACTGTATAACTCGAATCTGATTCTCTATGACCGTGAAACAGACAGTAACTAGTCACAGATGAGGGTCCAGGCCGTTGAGGGAAACAGACGAGGACAAAGGCCGACTAGCCTACCCGTGGTGGAAATGACGATTGGAAGCTGGCGAGAAATGTATCCTGACGCAAATATTTTGAGCCAGCAAACAGGCTTCTCAAGAGATTACGGTCGATACCCCTACAACGATTTTCGCACTAATAGAGACTTACTGTTTCCTGTAGACCAGCTTGATGATCGGCCCCATCCCAAAGAACGAGTATTGGGCGTCAGCGAGAATGGCGTCAACCGTGCCTACGTTATCAGTCAATTGGAATCAGGAATTCAGGTCATCAATGATGATTTCGACGGCGTACCCGTTGTTATTATTGATAGTTCATCTCGTAGGTTTGCGGTTGCGTTCCAACGCACGTTATCAGATGGTACCGCGCTTACCTTTATGCCGACGGATGAACCATTCCCCTCGGTCTTCGACGACGACGGCAATACCTGGGACGTTTTCGGACAGGGTGTAACAGGCACCAGAGCCGGGCAACAACTGACGCTCCCGGAGAACGCACATATCGCCTATTGGTTCGCCTGGGGAGCCTTTCATACTGCTTCAGGGATTTACCAGCAATGAAGCAGATCCTCGTACTTTGCCTCGTATTCATCTCACCCCATCTATGGGGAGCAACCTGTAGCTGTTCATCAGTTCCGCTGCTGGGTTCCATGTCATCCGCCTCCCCTGCAGATAGCAGTTGGTTCTTCAGCAGCAGTTATGAAATACACGACATCAGCGACCTCTACAGCGGCTCAAATGAGGTTAACGATGAAACCGGACGAGATCGGGACAGTCAGTCTTTGTTGCTCGAAGTCAGCTACGGTTTCAATGAAAAATGGTCCATCACGGGTTTACTCTCTGCAGTCGAGCAGAATCGCAAGGTAGGTGAGAACGACTCGACCACCGGGCGTGGTATTGGCGATGGCCTAGTGATGCTCAAATATTCGCCCAAGAAAGTTGATCTCTTTTCCTGCTATGTCTTGTCTTTCGGCATCGGGGCAAAGATCCCGTTAGGTGATGACAACAAAACCGGTTTCGTCACGCTCGCGGAAGACCTGCAGCCGTCCACCGGCGCCTACTCGGGCGTCTTCTGGGGTCAGGTATCAAGATCCTTTGATCGTTCAGCCAGAAGCCTTCTCCATGCCGCAGTTAGCTAAAGCGCCAATGGTGAAAATGATCGTGACTATCGCTTCGGAGACGAAGTTAGTCTGGCAGTTGGGGCAAGTTATCAAACCGATAGCCGCTGGGGATTCAGCGGGGACCTGAGCTATCGCAAGACAGACAGAGACGAACGGCGTGGGAGCACAATACCTAACACTGGCGGCGAGTGGCTATATTTCAATCCATCGGTGCAGTACCACTTTAGCGACACCCTGGCGGCAAGTCTTTCGGCCCGGATACCCGTCTGGCGAGATGTTCACGACGCGCTGCAATTCACTACCTCCTACGCCTATTCAATTTCCCTATCCTACGTGTTGTCAGGCTCCTAACACCCTGCACACCTAAAAGTTAGCCTGAGGCCATGCCTTCAGGTAGAATCTCGCGGCATTTTGGTTTCAGGAGCGGCGACATTGGAAGGAATTCACGAAGAGCGGGTAACCGCGTGGTTTGAAGAACACGTACCCGATATAAAGCCACCGCTGACTTTTGGACTCATCTCCGGCGGCAAGTCGAATCTAACCTACCAGGTTGACGACGCTGCTGGTCAATCCTTTGTCTTAAGAAGGCCACCGCTGGGTCACGTACTCGAAAGCGCGCATGACATGCATCGTGAACACTGGATCATCTCCTCCCTCTACGATACTGATGTCCCTGTCGCAAAGACCTACGGGCTCTGTCAGGACAAAGACGTGAACGATGCTGATTTCTTCGTAATGGAGTGTGCCGTTGGCACCGTTGTCCATGACATAGATGCCGTGGCAGCAATTTCGAACGAAGACAGATACAGATTTGGAAAACATACCGCTGAAGTACTTGTGGCACTACACAGTATCGAGCCAAGTGATGTTGGGCTTGGTGATCTGGGCAGACGGGAAGCATTTCTGGATCGACAACTCAAACGCTGGACCGGTCAATGGGAAGCGACCAAAACACATCCAGAACCTGAAATGGACCAACTTCTTCGCCTGTTGCACGAACGCAAGCCAGAGCAGATTGGCGCCACTATCGTTCATGGCGACTACCGGGCCGGGAATCTCATGCACCACAATGGCAAGGTTGCGGCGGTTTTCGATTGGGAGCTCTGTACATTAGGGGATCCCCTTGCTGATGTCGGCTATCTACTTAACTCCTGGCAAACCGCAGATGAAGTAGAGGAATTAAGCGGCGCGTCAGTTCCAACCGCTGATGGCGGATTTCCGACCCGTGACGAAATGATTGATTGGTATGCCACGGGAACCGGTCGGGATCTGTCGAACATCAATTACTATCGAGCATTCTCACATTGGCGACTTGGCTGCATTATGCAAGGCGTATACAAACGATTTCGAGAAGGGGCGATGGGCGATCAGGATATGGATCTTGAAGCCTATCGGGCCGGCGTCAAGCGGGTCTCTACGATCGCGCTGGGATTACTCGAATAAGCAACTACTCAAAAATGAGAACGCCACAATGACCCACAAAATCTTCGGCTCTGAATTATCGCCCTTCTCCGTAAAAACCCGGTCCTATTTTCGCTACAAGGGAATTCCTCATGTGTGGACGCCTCGCACCCCGGACAATGCCGAAGAATTTCAGAAATTCGCCAAACTGCCATTGGTCCCGCTTGTGGTTACACCGGAGGAAACCGGCATACAGGATTCAACGCCGATTATCGATGAAATGGAAACGCGGTTTCCTGAGCCATCGATTCACCCCACAGACCCGGTGACCCGATTTATATCAGTATTGCTGGAAGAATTTGGCGATGAGTGGGGCAATAAGTGGATGTTTCATATGCGCTGGGCAAGACAAGCCGACCAACTGTCGGCTGCCGGGCGCATTGTCGGTTATAACGAAGACGATGCCGCAAAACAGGAGATGGTAGATCAGATCCTTGAAAGAATGACCAATCGGGTGTGGTTTGTAGGCTCCAACGAAGCTACGGCGCCCATTATCGAAGCGTCGTTAAGGGACATGGTAGCGCTTCTGGACAATCACCTTGCAGACCGACCCTATCTTTTCGGTGAAAAACCGTCCTACGCGGATTTTGGGCTATGGGGGCAGATCTACAATGCGTGGACTGACCCTACCGCAGGGAGCCTGCTGAACCACAGTCAAAATGTACTTGGCTGGGTTCATCATATGTTATGGCCCTCCGATCTCGGCGAGTTCGAACCCTGGCAGGACCTGGAAGCGGGATTGGCGCCAATTCTTACAACCCAGGTAGGAGATATGTTCTTGCCCTGGAGCGCCGCGAATAGCATAGCGATCGCCAATGAGGATGAGGAATTTACCGTAGATCTAGCCGGGAACACCTGGACGCAGAAACCGCAGAAATATCATGCGCGGTCACTTGGCGTATTACGCGCAAGATATCAGGAAGTTTCTGACAACACCGAACTCAACGACATACTGAGTAGCTGTCATTGTCTGGACGTTTTGTCCTCAGAATAAAGAAGGGTTAAGCCGACGCCTCTTGCTCAACCTGGGAAGCAGCCCAACGATAGTCTGCTTTACCGCTTGAGCTGCGGACGATCTCGTCTCTGTATATAAACGCTTTAGGATACTTATAGCGGGAAATATGACGTCCGCATTCCTCGAGCAGACTATCTTCTGATACCTCCACGCCCTCACACAGTTGAATGACAGCCACTACTTCCTGCCCCCAACGTTCGGATGGACGACTGGTCACCACTACATCATAAACCCCCGAGTGATGTTTCAAAGCCTGTTCGACTTCCTCGGCAAATATCTTTTCACCGCCGGAATTGATTGTCATGGATTCGCGACCATGCAGTTCCAGTGAGCCATCCTCAAGCAGGCGAACACGATCACCAGGCACCGAGTAACGGGCTCCCTCAATCGTGACAAATGTTGCTTTGGTTTTCTTTTCGTCATCAAGGTAACCCAGCGGGATACAACCCGTTTGCGCCCACCAGCCAAGTCCTTCGTGTCCTGGCTCAAGAATTTCAGTCATGTCTTCGTTAAGGATCGCGTTACCCTCTTTTAGCGTAAACTGACCCGTCTTCGCACCCACTGACTTATTACTGACGTGTTGCGCCTGAGTCCCGGTTTCAGACGATCCTGCCGCGTCAATGATGTTGATGTCTGGCAATAGTTCTAAAAGTTGCGCCTTAATGTTGGAAGACGTAATTGCCCCACCGGTAACGATATTCTTCAACGATGGGATTTCCCTTGAATTCTTCACTAACGCATCGGCTATGGGGCGGCCAAATGCATCCCCAACAATCATTAGCACCTCTGCTTGCTCGCGAATGCAGGTATCAACGATATCGTCACCGTCCAGGCGTTTCACATTGCTTTGAATAATTAACGTACCGCCACTGTGAAAAGCCTGAAACGCGACCCAGGCCCCAGCACCATGCATAAACGGCGGAGCCGCCAGATAACGACGCTGAATCCTCTGACACCGTTCCTGATACTCCTCCAGCGAACCTATGACTTCTCCCTTTGAGGTTTTGCCACCCATCGCAGCAGCCAGCATATCTGCCTGACGCCATATCACGCCCTTCGGCATACCGGTGGTGCCACCGGTATAAATCATATAAAGATCTTCAGATCTCCATTCGACGTCGGGACGTGCATCGCTCGCCGCAGCTAACGCAACTTCGTAATCAAGAGCCCCTTCCAGCAACGGCACATCGGGATCATCATTGACTTGTATAAGAAGTCGCAGCGATGGCACCTGCTCACGTATCGAACTTACTTTTTCTGCCAGCGACGCGTGATAGATCAAAGCAGTTGTCCTTGCATTATTCAGCAGGTAGGACAGTTCCTCATCGACGTAACGAAAGTTGACGTTAAAAGGCACGCTTCGCGATTTATAGCTCGCAACCATCGCCTCTAGATATTCATTACCGTTATAGAGATAAAGGCCAACGTGATCCTGACCGCTTTGCCAGTCAGACAGTGACTCACGCTCCTTATGACATCCTAATCCTGCAGAAATAAGCACATTGGCAAGCTGACGCGTGCGAATGTTGAATTGTTCGTAGGTAATTCTGCGGTCCCGAAACACGATCGCATCACGTTCGGGTACAACTTCGGCAATCGCCTCATTCAGCGCCGCCAGGTTCAATTCCGCCATAGGTCCCCCACAGAGTTTATGGCCTTACAATAGGTTCCCTGCGGCCTTTCACCGGGGCATGAATCTGCACGACAGCTCCATCCGAATCGCCAGGTTCAGCCAGATCTACGGCTGCGGATGTCGTCACTATCTGATCCAGATTATCGCCGATAAACGCAGGGCAAGTCGGTTGCTGCACCGGTACCGAATAAGAGTGAATCCGCTTACCTGCCGGATCATAAACATCAACAGCAGCCCCACCCCACCGGGAATTCCACAGATTGCCGTCGCCATCCAACACCGAACCATCCGCTCCCCCAGAGAGGTCGTCTTCCAGCTTCACATGAACTTCCCGCTCGCCAACAATCTCGCCAGTCGCGGGGTCCGTAGGCACCTTCCAGATAACCCGTGTAGGTGTATCCGTGTAGTAGGCCCAGCTTCCATCTTCTGTAAAACAAATAGAGTTGGGTGTTACCACATTCTCAATGAGCACAGACAAAGACCCATTGAAAAGCCTGAAGATGTCACCGGGACGTCCCTTGCCATCCTTCGCCATGGTCCCTATCCAGAATGCACCACTGGGATGTGCTCGACCGTCATTGGACCTCATCAATTCATCTTCCGGAAAAGCCGATGTAATCTCGGTTTCACCACTATCGAGATCTAGCACCCGAAAATCAAGTTCGGTAGCAACCAGAATACGACGCTCGTCGATAATACCAGCCGCGGAAGGCAGCACCGGAAAATCGAATTTTCGTGTCTCGCCACCGGTGAATGGCTTTTCATAGACAGCACTGCCGTTGATATCGCACCACACCAGGCTTGACCTAAGATGATGCCCCAACGGCCCTTCTCCCAACGACAACTGCTCTCCCGACCAGACGGTCGTCTCAACTTTATCAACCATGAGTTATTACCAAATACTTATAGACTGGCTAGAAATCGATCGATCCCAGCCTGGGATACATCCATGTCCTGCTGCGGCGAACCAGAGCTTGCGCCGATTCCACCCACGCACTCGCCATCTACCATCACTGGCAGGCCTCCGCCAACACTACTGACACGGCCACCATGCTCGGTATGAATACCAAAGGCCAGGCTTCCTGGCGTATTCACCTCATTGTATTCATGCGTTGCCTTTCTGGCCGCCCCCGCAGTGAATGCCTTGTCCTGGGCCACGACAATACTGTGCGCCTTGCCACCATCCATACGTTCGAACGCAACGAGATTACCCGAATCATCGGTCACCGCGATGCACATCGGCACCCTAATTTCAGAGGCTTTATCACGAGCGCCTTCAATCAACACGCGGGCGTCATCAATACTGAGTCGTTTTACAGAAATCATTTTTTCTCCTGGTCCGCTTTCGCGGTACTACTATTGTCGACGTTCGATTACGTCCATTAATGTTAGAACGGTTATTGTATCAGCGCTTGCGGGAACCGAGCCACAATAGGGAGCCTACCGGCGACCGCTCATCCTTTTTCTCATTTCGTCCCTGCTGAAGTCAAATGTATACCGCACATTTGTTGTCGCGACCGGTTTACCGTCAACGAATCCAGGGGCATAGCGAAACTTGGTGATTGCCGCCAATGCCTTATCGTTAACGCTATCCGCGGTTGAATCTACTATTTGTGGATCGATTACAAACCCATTGGCATCCACCGTAAAACCAATCTCAATCGATTTACCGATGACTTTACGAAGCTTATCGCGATCCAGACCCAATGGAATGCGAAACAGCGGGGTGGACGGCCCATCATCAAACTCACCCAATGCCTGCGCGTGAGGCGTCGCATCGTCATGGCGCCTGGTTCGCGAAAGGACATCTACCATAAGTTCTCTGGCGCTGCGCTCTGCCGAGTTCATTCGTCCATCCTGATCAAAACTGATCAAGGCCGCGTCCAGATAATCCGCCGCATCTTCGAACTCTCTATCCTGAATAGCCAATACCGCCATTTGAAATGAGGATTTACCAAGTCGTGCATCTTCTGGCTGTAACGCACTCGCGAAGTCTCTGTGCGCCGCTTCGTAATATGGACGTGTATGCTCACGCCCGCCCAGATCAATCAGCAAGCTGGCGATCTCGTCATTCTTGTTCGCCCGGAAAAAAGGATTGTCCTGATGACTAACGATGCTACTCACTCGCTCGAAGTAAGCTAACGACTTTTCAGGCTTCTTCGGCCTAAATTCTGCCCTGGCAAGTTCTGTCAGCGGAGCGATCATGTCGATCGCATTCTCTCCGTAGCGTGCCTCCATTATCGCCAATTTGCCCTTTAGCACCTTCTTAGCTTTCTTGTACTCCTCTTTCTCATTCAGTAGCCCGGCATAGTTAACCGCGAGCTTCGCAGTGTTGATATTGTTTTTACCGTACAGTTTAGAACCGAGTTTGTAGGACTCCTCTGCCGCTTTCATCGCCGCCGTTATATCTCCGCTGCTAATGGCTTGTTGATAGCGCTGATAGGCTTCCCTGAAATCTGATTTGGTGTCTGCCACCGCGGTGGACAGCTGGCTACTCAGAACAAGCAAGAACAGAATGTACAAACTACGCATGATTACCTCCCCCTGAAGGATCCAGTGTGGTGGAACAATGATAAACCCATCACGCAGGTTCGGCTATGGGTTAGGACTCGGGAGCCGGTTCTGCAGTATCGACAAACAGATACGGGAAATCTGCTCTCAGCCGCGCCGCAGTATCAGCATTGAGGTCTCTGATTTCCTGTAGCGCCTGCTGGAAACCTATGTCTTTTCCAAGGCCGTTGAAAATACCATGACGATCTTTGGTAATGCCGTACAACTTCGACACCCTAAAATCTGTCCTTATAGCCAAACTCGTGTTCCGCACCTGCCTGAGATGCTCCACGGCCTCAGGAATATTACCTAGCATGGCATGCAACGCCATAAGTTCGAAGTGTGCGGGTCTTCGCGCCTGACTAAAATACTGAAGTGCTAGCCAACATCGAACGTTACAAGATGCCTGACTAAACACGTTGGGATGCGCGCTTTATCTGGGACTCCCCCAATGGGGAATGCTCGGTGACATTGTTCGCGAAGAACCTGCTGAACGAGATCGCTGTGCAATCCTGGCAGCCAAAGCGTTCTGCGGGCGGTACCTCACCATCGGGAACGCTGACCGACGCACGTGAAATTGGCATCAGCATCTTGTGGCAGGCGTTCTAACCGAATCGGGGACAGTGTACTTAATTCGAACCTGAGTAGCGTATAAATCCTGGTTACGAATTTGGGTACACTGTTCCCCTCTACTTCGATGTAGGATAGAGGGCGAGTTTTTTGAGTGAATCCTATGAAAGCCCTAGACGTATCCGAAATAACAGGCAGCAGTTACCCCTCGCCCTTTGATGAACCCTGTGCAGAAAGATCAAACAAAGGACTCTCACATGTGTTTGGTCTTAAAGACTTTGGTGTAAACCTGACCACGCTTCCGCCAGGCACCTGGTCGTCGCAGCGACATTGGCACAGCGAAGAAGATGAGTTCATCTACGTATTGGAAGGTTCGCCAACGTTGATTACCGATGAGGGAGAGCAGGATCTTGAGCCCGGCGACATCGCCGGATTCCCCGCATCCCATGCAAACGGGCATCACCTAGTTAATCGATCAGAATCACCGGTTAAATTTCTAGTTGTCGGCGGCAGGAAGGCAGATGACGATGCGTTTTATCCCGATATCGATATGTCGAGGCGCGGACGAGGTAGCACCTACTGCAGGAAAAACGGCGATCCTTATGAGAAATAACGTCACTATTAACGCTGATGAGAATGGTACTTACTTAACCGTGTTTTACCTTGGAACACTCGGTATCGGCCATACAGTAGTCGGGCCTGGGAGTTGTTTTTCGTAGCCTTCAGGCGCAGCGCCGAACGGGGGAGCAAGACCCAGAGGGGCTTGTGGAGGAGCTGAGGGCAACCGGGACGATCGCAAGCCGCGGAGAAAAACAACTCCCAGGCCCGACTACGCACACCCTTGATGGAGCTTAGGTATGAATCTTTCTATTCAGACTTCTCTAGATAAAATCGACCACAGACTGTTTTCCATAAAGTTTGGAAAAGTGCCCCGCATCCTCCCATTCCTGAAGGCCCGCCGCGATTTCTTTGAGTACTTTCCGGCAGATATCATCTGCTTTGATGGCAGTCCACCAATCCGCAAGGTCGGCGCAGTCTGCGAACACGTCAAAGTCATGATAATTGGGTAGGATATGCAGATAGAAACCAAAGGTTGGATATACCAGGTCACCGCGACCGATCTCCTTGCCCCCGAACAGCGGACCATCCATTAGCCCCAGAATTCTATCCAGCTCGCCGATGGTAAAGCGAAACGCCTCAAGTCCGGTGCGCGTCTCATCCTCCGTCGAAGGCCGGTACATTATCCCCTGGTAAGCGCCGTGATAGATGTCGTGCACCCGTTCTGCCAGCAGGTTGTAATACTTTCGCTCGCCCTCTTCAGGTGAGGGAAGCAGATAATCCAGGATCACGCTGCTTTCATAAAGCTTAAGATCGCCAACTTCCAGTGCCGGTATCTTGCCGGTGGGAAACTTCGCCTGATACTCCGGGGACTTTATTCCGCCCAATTCTTGCGGATGCCTGATATCAATCGGCAGGACGTAGCGATAGATCACATCTCGAACCATGCCGCTATAGTTCGAGACCGGATACGAATATAAGGTGCCTTTGTCCATTCCAGAAAGATAGCAAGTAATCGGGGGACAATGTACTTAATTCAGGTCTGACCAGAATGGTACTGACTTAGCTCCATCAAGGATGTACGCAGCTGGTCCTGTGGGTTGTTTTTCTCCGCGGCTTGCGACCCTGACTAGGCGTTCCCCCCGGTTACCCTCAACACCTCCGCAAGCCCCTTCGGGTCTTGCTCCCCCATTCGGCGCTGCGCCTGAAGGCTACGAGAAACAATCCACAGGATCGGCTGCTGTTTGACAGACACCGTATCATGACGGCCTGATAAGCGACTCAATTTCTAGTTTTAAACGAATTAAGCACACTGTCCCCCGAATATGTCTTGAGAGAAGTATGGCACTAAATATCATCGGTGAATTCGACTCGGTAGAGTTGGAACAACGGTACCGTGAAAGCACCCTCGAAAATGCCAGAAGAACCAATTACATCATCGCTGCGCCCGTTGTCCTGGCATGTTTCATATTCATTGCCAATGATTTCAACGCGAATGGGGTTATCTGGCCTATCGTCGCAGCGCGCCTCGCCCTCGCATCGCTGGTCTCCGCGCTTTGTTGCCTGAACCACTTCGCATCCAGATGGCAAACTGTTTTCCTAATCGCCTATGTGATCGCAGGGTGTGTTGCTGCAACCGTGCTATGGGTGGATACCCAACGTCCGGCCAACTTTCTGACCCACCTTGGCGTGGATGTGATGGTCATCATGGGAATCTTTATCGCCGTGCCGGCAGTACGTGCCCAGCTAGCACTGGCTGCGATGTTTACTGCAGGTCTGCTTATCCTGCATTTCACGTACAAAGAACCCGATTTTCAGCTAGCTGATGTTGCCGTGCCGGTGTCATTGCTCCTGGCGGTTTTTCTTGGTGCAAGCATGTCGCTACTCTTCAACCGGACTCGTCGACAACTGTTCACCCAGCTTGAAGTCGAGCGTGAAATGCGAACGGAGTTAGAGGCGCCCCAATCAAGAGTAGATGAACTATCGAAACTCATCCCCATGTGCGCCAGCTGCAAAAAAATTCGGGACGACGATGGTTACTGGCGGCAGGTAGAAACCTATATGCGGGAAACTTCCGGCACTGTGGTCTCCCATAGCATCTGTCCGGAATGCGCAAGTGACCTTTACCCCGAATATCAGGATAAAGATTAAAGCTATCGTTGAATGAGGTTGACCCAGTTGCCGTCCGGGTCTTCCACCATGGAGATCCTGATTCCTTCGTGGATCGCCGTAATGGGCACGGGAATCCTACAGCCCGCTGCCTCACAGGTTGCGATCGCTTCATCCAGATTGTTGATGGCAATTGTCCAGTAGCGATAGCCAGTAGCCCCCACCACACCACCCGGGGGCGCATCGACCTTCGGTTCTTTCGGGGAAACAATAAGCTTAATGATATTAGGGCCGCATTTCAGGCGAGTCTGGTGGACGCCATTCGCCATGGTTACCTCTCTTTCGAACTCGAGCCCGAGGATATCCCGATAGAACTCGAGCATGGGTCCGGCGTCGCGAGTGACAATGCCCAATTCAATGCCATCCTGTGCGATATCAACTGACATCTAACTAGTTCCTGACCATAAAGGTCTGATTCTGCGGGAGGAGAAGCGATATTCCAAACGAAATTATCAAGAAAACAATTACCTGCAAAGAAACTAGAGGCACGATATTGAGTTTTCCGAACAAGATCTAACTAGTTTCTGACCACAAAGGCCTGGTTCTGCGCGAGGAGAAGCGACATTCCAAGGGTAATTGTTAAGAAAACAATTACCCGTAAAGAAACTAGAGGCACTATGTTGAGTCTCTGGAAGATCTAACTTGAAGGGAATGAGAAGTTAGAGGATTCACGCAGCGATGCAGATGGCCAGCGCTGGGTAATCGTCTTACGGTTGGTATAGAACCTGACACCATCGGGACCATAGGCCGACAGGTCACCAAATAAAGAGCGCTTCCATCCACCAAAGCTTTGGTAGGAAACCGGAACTGGCAACGGCACGTTAATGCCTACCATGCCCGCCTTCACGTTGTCAGAGAAATAGCGAGCCGCCTCCCCGTCACGAGTAAAGAGGCAGGTCCCATTGCCATATTCATGGTCGTTAACGAGCCCCATTGCTTCATCGAGGTTATGAGCACGAACCACACACAATACAGGGCCGAAAATTTCCTGCTGGTAACAGGCCATATCCGGCGTCACTTGGTCAATCAAGGTCCCACCGACAAAGTAGCCTGTTTCATTACCCGTAAGCTGCGGCGATCGACCATCGACCACCAGTTCTGCACCATCCTCTTCGGCGCTACCAATGAGGCCGACCACGCGATCACGGTGTTGTTCTGAGATCAGTGGACCAAAGTCATTGGTATCATTGTCGGCACCTCCAACCCTTAAGCCAGCCATTTCGCCTTTTAGGCCGGATACCAGAGAGTCACCCGCCTCTTCGCCAACGGCAACGGCAACGGATATCGACATGCAGCGTTCTCCTGATGAGCCAAATGCTGCACCCATCAGCGTTTGAACCGCATTATCAATATCTGCATCAGGCATGATAATCGCATGATTCTTAGCACCCCCTAGCGCCTGGCAACGCTTGCCATGTGCTGTCGCAGTGGAATAGATTGATTCCGCTACCGGTGTTGACCCAACGAAGCTGACAGCTTCAACGCGGGGGTCGGTCAGCAATACGTCCACCGCTTCCTTGTCACCACTCACGACATTAAGCACACCATCAGGCAGCCCGGCGTCATGCGCCAATTTAGCGACAAACAACGCTGCCGAGGGATCTCGTTCCGACGGCTTCAATACAAAGGTATTGCCACAGGTAATCGCAAGTGGATACATCCACAGCGGCACCATGACCGGAAAGTTAAAAGGTGTGATCCCGGCGACTACACCCAGCGGCTGAAACTCACTCCATGAATCAATACCGGGTCCAGCATTCTTGCTGAACTCGCCTTTGAGCAGTTCTGGTGTGAAACAGGCGAACTCCACATTTTCAATCCCACGACCCAGCTCGCCCTGCGCATCATGGGAGATCTTCCCATGTTCGAGACTCACCAGTTCGCAGATTTCATCTGCGTGTTTTTCGAGCTCCGCTTTGAAGCGAAACATTACCTGGGCTCGCTTCGACTGTGGTGTGGCTCGCCATTCGGGATACGCAGCGACAGCGACCGATATTGCCTTCTCCATCTCTTTAGCACTCGCGAGGGTGACCTCGCCATGCTGAACGCCTGTAGCGGGATCGTTTAGCGGTATCGTGCGACCAGATGAGGTCTTCATTTCACCACCGATTAGGTGTCCTACTGATTTCATAGCGAGCCTGACCTTAT